>ENA-UOOI01000501-UOOI01000501.1-fermentation-metagenome-genome-assembly--contig:-NODE-501-length-49549-cov-3.959672_pt1 | contig 49549 bp, 35 predicted proteins | sample MGYA00245779_ERZ724027 | MGnify/ENA primary metagenome ERZ724027 (study PRJEB28704, sample SAMN03018318) | fermentation metagenome | biome: anthropogenic terrestrial biome; feature: soil; material...
CTTTGGGTCTTAATGTCGGCGGCGGCCGTCAATTTGGGCAACTGCGAGTCGGATTGACAGAGGATTTCAACCCCCAAAAGGGAAGTTCCTCCGACCGCAATGTATTTTATGCTGGAGCCGATCTGGCTGTCTACCTATCTGCACTCACAGGATACGGTTTAAAATATCATTACCGCAGCATGCTGGGTGGAGATATCCGACAAAACTATATCGGCCCTATGATCTCTTTCCGTTTCTGGGATGATAAGCGGAGAAATCACTGGATTTTGCATTGTTCTGTCGGTTATGGAAGGATGGTACACAATAATGCCATGATTAAAATAGGAACAAAAGAACCTGAACCTATTAAACTGACTGCCAATTCGCTTGCGGGTGACATTGCTATGGGTTATAATCTGAAACTTTCCCAAAATTTTTCCACGCAATTCAAATTATCCTTAACGATAGCTTATCCTGATTATGTAAGGATATATGACTATGCCCGAATAAATCCGGGAGGTGCAAATCCGGCTCCTGATATTAGTGGATATTGTCAGAATATGAATAGCGTTAACCTTTCAGTAGGATTCGGATTTCATTAACATTCACGCGTATAATATTTCTTATATGGAATTATGAATATGATTATGTAAAAAAATGGTTATTTCTACTCTTTGTTGTTATTGCATTTGCAGGATGTAAAGAAGATGAATCTATGCAAACAATGAGCAATACGAAGAGGAAAAACCTCCTTAAAAGACTGGGTACTTTTGGCCGAATATTGCGACAAATCGATGTTGCGTTCTACTTATGCTTTCGAGTTGTCAAAATTAATGGATTTACCTTGGACTCCGCGCGGCTATCATGTGGAAGTTTTTCTGAACGGTTCGTACAACGGCATTTATTTTCTCGGCGAACATGTAAAGGTGTCTTCAAACAGAGTCAATATTGCCGTTGATGGCTACCTGATAGAAAACGACAACAACTGGGATAAGGAACCTGTATGGTTTACAACTAATCGGGGATTGCATTTTACGTTCAAACATCCGGATACCGATGGTATGGTTGAAGGCGACGAGAATTACAGTTTCATTCTGAATTATATGAATGAATTTGAAACGGTTTTATATTCCGATTATTTTGACGATCCCAATACCGGATACAGGAAGTATATTGATGTCGAAAGTTTTGCTAAATGGTATCTCTTGCAGGAAACATTGGGTAATGCTGAGCCCAATCCTTATTATGTACTTCAATCGCGAACAGGAAAATTGGAAATGTATCCTGTTTGGGATTTAGAATGGAGTCTGGGGCTAGCTTACATGGAGAACAACAGATGGGTTTTACCACCCGCAACCTCGCCTGTTGCTCATTTATATCACAGGAATACATATTTCAGCAGATTATTGCAGGACCCTTATTTCGTTGATATTGCAAAACAGGAGTGGATTAAAGTAAAAGGTCATTTGCCCACATTGACCAATATCATAAGCGAAAAGACTGAAAATATCAGATATGCACAAAACAAAAATTTTTCACGCTGGCCGATACTTGGTAAATACATCAGCGTGGGGCTTGTTAAGTTCGACACATGGGAAGAAGAAGTTAATTATGCAAAAGAATTTTTAGACGCTCGGGTACAATGGTTGGATTTTGAAATTTCAAATTGGTAGCAAAATCCTATTTAACTTAATTCTACTTTGGTAGCTGTCAATTTCTGTTACAACAGGGTCGTACTGTGGCCGACATGCTCTACCTTATCCCCGAAGGTGCACCACATGTATTCAGCGCCCCTGCCTCCGCGATTGCGGGAGAGCTTCCCGAATTGCCGGATCACAAAGAGTACAATTTCGATGTTTGACCGACAACCCTCCTATATACTGCAACAGTGGGGGACAATTGTATTGTTTTCCCCGGTGGAGCATACTACGCCCCTCCGGATTGGCAGGATCGGTTGTCATTAAGCTATATGATATTGATATTAAAAAATAACCAGCCGAATTTCAAAAAGGCTATAACTATTTACTTATCAACAAAATAATTATATTTCTTAGGGTAAATATCTGCAAGTTTTCGTAAATTTGGGCTATCAATCCTGCAGAAAAATATGTTGGCAGAACAGCAAGACAGATTGCCAATTTTTCAATCGTTATCTGTTACCTGTTCACCTATATGTCTGTTCCGTTGTCGTGTGGAAAAAACCGGCTTACCGGTAAGTATATTCCTTTTTCGGTCTCAGGAAAACAAGCAAAACAACCATAGCTGCCAATACGATAACCGCCAGTTTGCTGAAATCGACGCCTAAATGACCCGCATCCATGGAACTTCCCAGGATACGGGTAATGGCATATCCTCCGAAGACGCCCGCCATGTTCATGATCCCGTATGCCGTTGCCCTGTATTTAGGTGAGATGATCTGACAAAGGATAGGCATATTATTGGCATCGAACATACCGAAACCGATACCGAAAAGCAATGCCGCGCCGATAAGGCTGGCATAGCTATGCCCGAATCCCAGCAGGATCAGCGACGGGATGGTTAACCCCAGCCCGATCACACTGGTATATACCCGTCCCCGGATATTTTTCTGCACCCATCGGTCCGACATCGGTCCGCCGATCATCACCCCGATAAACGATGCAACGGCAATGGAAATAGTGGCAATGGGGCCGGCCTGTGCCATAGGAACACCCAGGTTGGCCGTAAACAACGTCGGCAACCAGTTTTTGGTAGCCCATCCCGGTAAACTCGGTGCCATGAAATAGAACAGCATCACCCAGAAAGAAGCCGTGGCAAATAATACCGCGAATCCCTTCCATACAGGTTCTTTTTTTGTTTTTATGCCGGGCTCCGCTTCCGGAAGAACAATAGCCTCTCCGTGGCCTTTCTTTTCGTGCAGGAAAAAGACCAACAGCACAGCATAGCCGATGCCGATAATTCCGAACCAGTGAAAAACGGTATGCCATGAATAGGTGGCGGCAATGGTCGCCCCGAACCCGCCAAGGGCCTGGCCGGCATATAATCCGGTCATATGGATACCCACGGCAAGCGATCGTGTTTTATCGGTATGGTAATCGGCAATCATGGCCAATCCGGCAGGAATATACAGCGCTTCGCTTACTCCCATGAAAGCACGTAACCAGTATACCTGTTCAAATGTCTGGGCTATACCCATTCCATATGTTACCCCCGACCAGGTAAAAAGACTTCCCACGATCAACCATTTCCGGTTGATCCGGTCGGCAACGGCTCCCGCAAACGGGCTTACCAGCCCATAAATAAGCAGGAAAATACCCATCAACCTTCCGAAATTCTCGGCCACCGCCAATTCCTGTATATCCATCTGCATGGAAGATTGCAGCGTCGAGAGCATTTGCCTATCAAGGTAATTCAGTAACGCCACCATCCATAATAATCCCACTACGATCCAGGGATACCCTTTACTATTTTGAATTTTTCTCATCACGCAACCGATTTTTTAATAGTATAAGTTGTTTCATATCACTTTAGAGATCGGGGACTTGTTCCGCATTTTCCTTCGGAATGAATTTTTTCAAATTTTCAATGATCGTATCATTTTTTCCATCTCCGGCAACATTCCGCCATTCATAAGGATCGTTTGTATGGTCGTACAACTCTTCTGAGCCATCAGCATATTGAATATAATGCCATCTTTCAGTACGAACCGCGTGATTTCCTTTCATGTAGGTCATCAACGCAGGAGGAACGCTTACAGTTTCATCTTTTAACAAAGGTACCAAGCTAAAACCGTCAGCTTGATCCGGAATTTCTAATCCGCAAAGTTCGCACAAAGTCGGGTAGATAGTAGTCATATCCACCGGTTTACTAACAATAGTATGTGGTTTTGTCGCTCCCGGAGCGATGATAATAAACGGTATGTGCGTGGTTTTTTCCCAGAGCATAAATTTTTCAAAATGTTGTTTTTCTCCTAAATGAAAACCGTGATCGGACCACAGAACGATTATCGTATTGTTTCTGTAAGAGCTTTTGTCCAGGGCATCAATAATCTTTCCGACCATTGCATCAGCAAACGAAGCACAAGCCTTATAAGCCTGAACATAGTTCTTATAAGCATCCGCATCTTGTTTTTGCGCTTTTATCATCCCTTCCCAGAACCAGTCGGAAGAGGCCATCAATTTTTTTGCCCCTTCCGGCAAATCATCCAAATCGTTGCCAGGAATTTCAGGCATCGTACTATCTTTCGAAGGATATTTATCGAAAAATTCCTGTGGGGCAAAGAAAGGGGAATGAGGTTTGTAAATTCCAACATTCAGGAAAAAAGGCTGATCGAACTTCTTATGCAGTTCTCGAATGGTATATTCCACGGTCCTGTAATCAGCTGTTTTGGTAATATCTTCAGGCCAGACTCCCCAATCGGTATTCCGGGAACCATACCAGTCTAGACCATTTAGCTTTTTATCCGGGTAAGGTTCGTTGATGTCCATCATCAAGAATTCATGAAAAGAAGCATTATCGTGAAAAGACCAGTCATTGTGGTGATGGAAGACTTTTCCAGATCCGCAAACGAAATATCCATTTTCCTTAAAATAGCGCTGAATGGTTTTTATTTGAGGAAGTGCTCCTCTCCAGTCCGAACTATTCCCGTAAATACCAGTTTTGTGAGGGCGTGTTCCAGTCATTACCGATGCACGGGAAGGATTAGATGCGGGTGAAGAGCAGTAGGCTTTGGAAAAAAAGGCTCCCCGTGCGGCCAGTCTCTCAATGTTCGGGGTTTTTACCGGATTGTTTTTGTCGAAAACCGTTGTCCAGTCATTCATATCGTCAATCGTAATGAAGAGGACATTGGGCTTTTCCATAGATTGACACGAAGCCCGGGAAGAAACGGTACTCAGAGTTAAACAAGCTGTAAAGATCAAATTTGATTTCATTATTATTTTCCAATCAATTCATTTAATGCAATTTGTTGAAAAACCATATCGGCCTGGCTGCTTTCATAAAGGATACCTATGGTATTTTCGTCCACCGACGTAATACAGGAATATCCCCGTCCGCTGTATTCATCGAGCAGTATCCAGTATTCTTCCGGCCAGGTTCGGCCATCATCGAAACTTACCTTTAAGGTAATATGATCGCGCTTGGAAGTTGAATTGGGGTTGACGAAAAGCAGTATACTCTTTTCCGTCCCGCCATCGTTATACACATGCTTATGCAGGCTTGCCATACAGGTAGGTTCTATCAACGCTTTCCGGGAAGTGGAATGTTCCGTCCATGTTTCTCCCAGATCGGTCGTCGTGGCGATGTTCCGTCCGTTTATTTCCTCATTTCCCCGGTTACGGTTGTCCCGCATATTCAGCATAATCGACCTGTCGGATAATTCCACCGCCATGCATTCGGTTGTTCCGCTGGAAGCAAGTTTGGATACGTTCCATGTTTTTCCGCCGTCTTTGCTCCAGGTGATATTGGAGAACGGTTTGCCCATCTCGTCCCGGCCTTGTGTCGGGAATACCAGTGTACCGTCCGACAGGGTGATCCCGTGCCCCGGCGCAGGGGCAAACAACCACCACTCTTTTTTCTTGATAGGGGTGATATTCACCGGTTCGCTCCAGGTCAATCCGTCGTCAGTACTTTTCGTGATCAGGAATTGGGATGTTTCTTTTACACCGAATCCGGGCTGGGAACCTTTCGCCTGCCACTGATGTATCCACCGCGTACTGTCTCCGGTCATCCCTTCCACCCATTTACCGGTTTCACGATCGAGCACTCCGTGCATCCAAAGTCCTGCTATATAGATGTCGCCGTTATTATCATCTACCAGAATACAGGCATCACTTACTCCGTTATATTTCTCCGGCAATCCACCCCATTTATTCATATCCAGTACGATCTGTATCGGCTCCCAGGTACGGCCTTCGTCGAGACTCCGGTTCAACCCGATATCTATATGTCCCTGCAGATCCCGTGCACTTTCATAGCGGGCATCATAGATCGCCAATAAGGTGCCCTTTTTAGAAGTGGCTAGTCCCGGAATACGAGAAGTATGCACTCCGTCCTGCATGTGCCGGCGTACTGCCACGCCGACCCTGAGGCTTTGTATATCCGCGGCAGGAACACGGATCTTCCCGATATCGGTAGAGATACTTTTACATTGCACCTTGATCCTGTGCGTAAGATCGATGTTTTCTTTTAATGTAACGGATACCCAGAATGTAAGCGTATCTTCGGTAACGTTGAAATTATCCCTGAATGTAACGACGGAAGCAGGCGGTTGCGCTTCCCCTATAAGAGTACCGGTAGCGAAATTTCCTTTACTGTCGGATTTCAAAAGTGATATCCGCTCGATATCGTTCAGATCGGTCGTTCCTTCCAGCGAAACAACGATCTTTTGCAACGAATAATCAATCAGCTGTTGCCGGATCATTTCAACTTTCAATACGGGATTGGCATCTTTTCCCGTTAACACCGGGAGAACGGGACTTTCTATCCTTATAGAAATTTCATCTGTATAATTTGCACAAGATAATACCAGCACAAAAAGAAGAACAGGTAATATTTTTTTCGTCGGTTTCATCGCATTGCATTATTTATTGAAGCTGTTCAAAAGAAATAATTGTAAAACCTATTTTTTCATACGGATTCTGCGTACCATATTCATATAATAGTCCGATATTTCCGTCAAAGAGATTTACCAAATCTGAATAGGCTGTTGGTCCCGGATGAACCAAATAGGAGTACGGCCATGTTTTCCCGTTATCTTTGCTCAGTCTAACCGTCATTTTTTCCCTTTTATCGTTCGATGCCGGATTTGAAAAAAGGAGATTATTACTGATCGTTCCGTTTTTATTATAATTCAATGTGCTTCCCTGACAAACAGGTTCAACCAATTCCGGTAAGTATTTCATTTCCGACCAGGTTTCTCCTCCATCGGAACTGATAGCAAATGAACGGGTTTTGCTTTCTTCCCGGTTATAATTTCGCATATTCAGCATCAAATCACCATTTTCCAATTCCACTACACTACTTTCATTTCCTCCAGGCTCATTAACTATACCTCCGAGATTCCAGGTTTCTCCTCTATCGTCAGAATAGATAATATGGGAATGGTATGTTTTTGTACCGGCAACCATGTGATTAGCCGGAACGACAAGGCGTCCTTCATATTGCTTGTTTTGTAACTGAATACCATGACAGGGACCGGTTGCGTACCAAGTCCAATCCGGACGTTTGACTGTCGACGTTATTTCTTTCGGTTGTGACCATGTTTTTCCATCATCGTCCGAATAAAGTACAAAAACTCTACGGGTATCTTTACTGGTCTGATCTATAATTTCTTTTTCATGATCTTCCCCTGAATTCCAACAAGATATCAATAGGATACGCCCGGTAGTTTGATCTATTATGGGGGCCGGATTACCACAAACGTTCTCCCTATCGTCCCATACCGTAATCATTTTACTCCAGGTTTTACCTCCATCTTCGGAACGTTTTAAAACCAGATCTATATCACCTGTATCGGAACAACTGTTTTTGCGGGCTTCGGCAAAGGCCAGCAAAGCACCTGTTTTACCCTGAACAATAGCAGGAATACGAAAACAGGTATATCCATCCTGACTCTTTTGGAAAACATTCGTCACCGTGGGAATATTTCCCTGTGCGTACATACAAATACTTATTTGTATTAGTAAACCAAAACACATTGATATTATTTTCTTCATATGACAACATTTTATCATCATTTCAAAATTCAATACGGCCTCTTTACTTTATATAAAACATTTTTATATCGAGATCTGAGGGTTCATATAACACAACACAATATAGGAAAGGAATACTGGCAGAGTGACGTTTCTCTGCCAGCAATTCATGAATGTCTTTTCCGTTTTGAGTATAAAATTTTCTTGCTGTTATTCATTTCTTTTATTTATCGTAGCCCGGGGTCTGCGTGAGATTGGGATTTCTGTTGATAGACGCCTGAGCTATCGGCCATAACAACACATTTAATTCATTCTCCCGTCCTTTCAGATATGGATTTTTTTCAAAAGCTACACCGAAACGAATATAATCCCACCAAAGCTTTCCTTCTGCGGCAAATTCTTTCAATCGTTCATTTAATATAGCCTCTTCAATTGCAGGAGAAGATAATCCGGAAGCATAAAAATCTTGTATCCCATATGCCCTTTCCGCAATCTTATTCAGAGCAACACGTGCACCGGCTATATCCTGCTTCGCTAATTTTATTTCGGCATCAAACAACAAAGCATCGGCATAACGATAAACAATTACATCCGAATCAAATATCCGGGTTCCATTTGTCCACTCACCGGCAAATTTGTTGATCCACTGAAATGTTGCATTCTTCGGTTCATCGAAATATGTATCAAAACTTACTTTTGTCCTTTGATCCCTCTCATCTTCCGAAAGGATGGCTTTATATTCTTCCGTATAGAAACACCATTGCTGATGACTTCCTACTTTTACAGGATTTTCGATAGCTTCCTCCGAGACATACTGGGAAGGAACAAGATAGTCGGCAGGATAACCACCTGTATATTCATCTTTGATATAACTCCAGGCGAAAATAATCTCTTTCCCCATCTCATTTTCAAAAACAGCAGAGAAATTTTCTTCCAGACCGTAGAAAGAATTACCCAATACAGCGGTAACGGCTATGGCTGCTGCATCCAGGTTAGCCTGTCCTCCGTTTCTTACTTTATACATCCACAGGTTATAATCGGCTTTCAGCATATTGATGGAACCCACAGAAGCAAGATTCCGGTCTGTTGTGTTCGATGGTATCAACGACAATGCTTCTTCTATATCATCGTTTACCTGTTGAAACACTTTGTCTGCCGGATCCCGTACCGGGAAAAGTCCATCCTGTTTATCGGACTCAAAACCTTCCAGCAATACCGGAGCATCTCCCCATATACGACCGATCCAGAAATAACAGAAAGCCCTTACATAATAGGCATTCGCCAATACCCTATTTTTAGCTTCTTCACTGTTAAAAGCAATATCCGGCGTATATTTGAGGATCAGGTTTGCCTGATTGATCGTAGTGTATAGATCTTCCCAGTTTGCATATCCGTGGTTGGTAGGCAGCTGGTTTTGATACACCTGATCTCGGCTGGTTTGTCCGGTTAACCCATCACTCCACAATCCTGTCCGGTATTCTCCCCAATAAATGTAGCCGATACTAAAGCCTGATCTAAAACTGTTATATAAACCATACATGGCCGATTTAGCATCTCCTTCATCCTGCCACATTGAATTCGCAGACACTTCACTTTTTTGTTGAATATCCAGATCGGCATGGCAAGCAGTCAGTACCGCAAAAATCGTCAATAATATTATTGTTTTAAGTCTCATAATTTTAGATTTTTATTATTTGAGGTTTAGAATGTAACTTTTACACCTACCGCATATTTCCGAATAGGAGGATAGTTATAATAACTGGCATTATAGGTAGTAGATGCTCCTACTTCGGGAGATACTCCTTCTACTTGTGTAAAATAATGTAAGTTATTACCCGACAGCGTGATCGCTAAATTCTGAATTCCAAATTTCGTTAGTTTGGTAGGCGGGATGTTGTATTGCAAGCTAACTTCGCGGATACACAGATAATCCCCTTTATAGTTGAATATATTGGATGTGCGGCTGAAGTTAGCATTTCCGTCGTCCGGATCATTTGCCGTAAACCGGGCATATTTCGTATTATCTCCCGGTTGTTTCCAGGTCTCTTTTACTTTATCTATTAAGGTATAATTATTTGCAAACGTATTCATAAAATAGCGCATTTCTGAATTATTGTTGATAGAGTGTCCTAAGGCCCAATCCAGAAAAATATTCAGAGACACATTCTTATACGTGAAGCTATTGTTTAGCCCTCCTGTAGAATGAGGAACAGTATATCCCAGGAAAAACTGATCCTGGCTATCGATATAATCTTTCCCATCTCTGGTCAAACTGCCCGGACGGTTCTTCCATTCATAATCTCCGATCTCTTTCCGCCCGGCAACTCTTTTGCCGTCAGAATGACGATATCCTTTCGCAGAATTATCATACATGGCATTATCGGCCTGTGCTGGTGTCTCTATAATATAATCCACTACATATCCGTAGTACCGGTAAAGCGACTCTCCTTCGGCAGTTCCTCCGAAAGCGGTTCCGTCGGCCAATGTAATACCACCGATACGATTACGGTCACGCCCGTTATCAGGTAGTTTCAATACCTTATTTTTCACAAAGCTCCATGTAACCTTTGAAGACCATTCGAAATCTTTCGTCCGGATATTAGTCGAACCGATCTCTACATCGAATCCATAAAATTTCACTTCTCCGATATTGGTTTGCACATTGGCAAAACCGGTCGTATTAGGGAGTTCTTTACTAAAAAGGAGATTTTCTGTTCTTTTATCAAAATAGTCCGTACTCACCGTCAGCCGGTTATTGAATAATGATAAGTCAAAACCCAAATCCAATTGAGTGGAGGTTTCCCACGTCAGATCTAGATTTGGCATAGTCGAGGGAATAATACCCGCAATGCCGTCGTATTTTGCATTCGTCGAATATCTTCCATATGCATCATATAATCCGATCGCATTATTACCGGTTTGTCCATAACTAACTCTTAATTTCAGATCATCCAGATTCCTGATTCCTTCCATGAAATTCTCATCGGAAATAATCCAACCAGCAGATACGCCCGGGAAAAAGCCCCATTGCTTACCCGGCGCAAAACGGGAAGATGCATCCTCACGAAATGTCGCAGAAAAAAGATATTTCTTTTTAAAATCGTAAGATAAACGCCCAAAGTATCCGATCGTCACATCTTCCGTATAATTGCTGGTGGCATTCTTCTTATTCGGCCCGGCTGTCAGGGTTGGAACCTTATCAGAACTTGCACCGTCTACTTCTGCTGCCAACGCCTGATTAATATCTTTCTGATAAGAATATCCACCCATCACAGAAAAGGAATGATTATCAATTCCTTTATTATAGGTTGTATACACCTCTAACTTATCCCGCCTGAGTTCACCAAACGAAGATTTGGCCGGACGCAAGCCATTAAATTCATTCGCTTTCTGGAAACTATCATTTTTATAATGATGATTGTAGGTCGATAATTGAGCCTCCGCCTTAAGGCCGTCTATGATTCGATAAGTCAGTTTACCAAATGCCGACAGACGTTTGTCTTCCTGGCTCTGGTCATTATAATAGGCATACCATAGCGGATTAGGAGAGGTTGCATTGTATCCTTTCGTGGGGGTCCCGTCTTCATTATATTTCTTTTGTGTAGGAGGAGTTGCCAAACCCCGTGAGATAACATTCATTTGGTTTTCATATTCCTGCGATTCTGTACGGGAATAATCAAATCCTCCCATAAACGACAAGAATTTATTAATATTCACATCAATATTGCTCCGCAGATTTAAACGTGAATAATTGGTTGCAATTGCCACACCGGCATCATCCGTATATCCCAGACTTACATTATACCGGACACCTTCATTTCCTCCGTCAAGCCCCACATAATAATTCTGCCACAGGGCTTGTTTATAAATCTCATCCTGAAAATTGTTATTCTGAAAGATCAGGGTCTTCGTCGGATCCAACGGATCCGGCATGGACTGATAACCAGCCGGCACAGATTCTCCCTCGCCCAGATAACGGGTTGAATAAATTGAAGAAGCCGTATTACCGGAACTGGCGGAATACCCGTCCATCCAATTAAACCGTGCATTCGGGCCTACTGCAACGGCCGGACGCACAATACTCAAATAATCGGCTGCATTCATGAATTTATATAAAGTTTCTGCTTCCTGTAAGGCCACATTGGCTTCAAAAGTAATGTTAGGCGCCTTATTTATAGACCCTTTTTTCGTTGTTATCAATACCACACCGTTTGAAGCTCTGGATCCGTAGATAGCTGTTGAAGCAGCATCCTTTAATACTTCTATAGATTCGATATCATTCGGATTAATTCCGCTGAAGGCTCTTTCTACTCCATCTACCAGAATAAGAGGCTCATTGCTTTTATTTATAGAGGATCCTCCCCGGATGCGGATGGTCGCATCGGCACCGGGAGTATTATTGTTGGAATATATCCGGGCACCCGCTATTTTTCCTTTCAATCCTTCACCCACAGTGCTGATCGGAATATTCTGCAACGCTTCCCCTCCTACTTTTGTAATAGCGGAAGTTACCGTACGCCGGGATTGGGTTCCATACCCCACAACAACGACTTCATCCAGCCCTACGGTCGAGACATTCAGCACCACGTTGAGACGTTCCTGATTCGTTATCCTTATCTCCTGAGGTTGAAATCCTACATAAGAAAATTCCAAAGTTGCTCCCTGAGGCACTTTTATTTCAAAATTACCCTCTATATCCGTGACTGTTCCGTGAGTAGTGCCTTTCACTACTACAGAAACACCCGGCAACGTTTCTCCTTCATTATCATGGACTACCCCGGTAACGGTTATTTCCTGTGCCATAAGGAAAGACAATGAAGTAAACAAGAAAATAAAAAAGGCTAAAAATCGACAATTTTTTCCCATCTTTGTAATGATTTTAAGATATCTGTGTTTTAAAATTATTGTAGAAAGGGGTACTATTTGCAGGATGTACCTCTTTCTCTATTTTCCCCAAAAACCGATTGCCTCCAGGTCTTTTCTGAGAGAATCGTATTCTTCTTTTTCAAACGGAGCAATGGGTAAACGACATTCTCCGCATGCGATCCCGATCAAATTCATAATAGCTTTTCCGCCTCTTACACCTCCCCCGTGTTGAATGATTACTTTTACAATTTCAATGGATTGCATCTGAAACGCCCGGGCTGCCTCAAGATCGCCTTCCTCCATCGCTTTCATGATATTCAAATACACCGAAGGCAGGTAATTGTACGTGCTTCCTACACCTGCTACCACGCCCAATGCCAACCCGCAAATAAGCACTTCATCGTACCCGTGCAATACTTCGAATGCCCCGCCATCAAGATGGATACAGTCCCCCATTTCCATCAGGTTGTTATGAGTGAATTTCACACCGGCCAGATTGGGAATCTCTTGTCTCCCCTCTTGCAGAAATTGGGCAACAGGTAAGCTAACCCCTGTCATCGAAGGCATGTTGTAATAATAGAAGGGCAGCTCGGAAGCGGCGGCTGCAACCGGTTTGAAAAAATCGACCAGGTCGCGTACCGACGCCGGCTTGAAAAAACCGGGAGCAATGGATCCGATTCCCCAGGCTCCTGCCTCCGCTGCATGGCGGGCAAGTTCCACCGACTCCCGTTGGCTATTGCTGCCCACGTGGGCAATTACCCTAACGTCTCCCTTGGAAGCCCTTATCCAATGTTCAAGGATCTGTTTTCTCTCCCCCGCGGTCAATGATGTAAATTCGCCGGTGGTTCCACACACGAACACTCCCGATATACCCGAATCGACAATATGCCGCGCGTATTGATCTATAACCGAATAATTAATATCGCCATTCGAATGCATGGGAGTAAAGGTTGCGGCAACCAACCCTTTTAGTCTCTGATAATTTTTCATTTTGATTTATTGATAATTAGTGTTTTATTAAGCGCTATCGCGAGATAGGCGGTGAGTTATTTCTCTAATGGTACAATCTGTCCTTCATATACGGAGGCTATTCTCATTCCGGGCTTTATTTCCCCGCTTGTAATGTAGAACCTGTTTTCACGCTTCGCGATATTGGTCGTGACCGGAACGGCAAAAGGCAAGATTTCCTCGTGAATGAACATGTGTAATACCCGATCATACACCCGGAGGATATTTTCAAATCCCGGGTGTTCGCAGGATCCGGGAAGTATTTTTGTTACACCTCCGAAAAAAATAATATCCTCTTTCCAAACAAGTGCCGTCCCTGCCATTACCGGAAATGTTCCTTGCAGCCGCGTCCATTCATTACGGCAAGGATCGTATCTATGCCCGTCCGTGAGTATCTCCAGATAACCGGACGAATTATAATTCCTTCCGCTGAACAGGTAAAAACCCCCGCCTTCTCCATTACCACCGGCAACACTCACTGCATAGCCCCGGGCACCGCCATCCCACGAAGGCAGTCTAATCCATCCTTTATCTTTATGATTCAGGTCCAGCATGAAAAAATGATTCGTCGCGTTTTCTTCGATCATTTTCTCCTGGCCCCCCGCAATATATATTCTGTTATTCAGCAACGCGCCCGTGGCATTCGCTAACGGCACAGGAAGTGATGGCCAATCGTGAGAAATCTTGAATGTCCCTCTCTCCTTGTAAATAAGAAACACGTCATCAAAACATTGTTGGGCATCGCATCCTCCTATACATAATACCCCTTCGGGCAATTGCACGGAAACGCCATAAGCAACAGCCCCCGGTAAGAAGTCGTTGATTATTCCCCATTGAAAATCCGGGCTCCCTGTATTCGCGTAATAGAGGCTCCGCTCCCAGTTCTTCCGTCCCCCTTCCCAGGGCATTTTTTGGGGAAAGTTAGCTCCGCCTGTAATGATTAGTTCATCACCTGCGAACCCGGAAAAAGCACCCGCAACACCGATATTTTTTTCAGTATGAGGGAACGCCGGAAGGGAATTCGCCGTATTCCACGCTATCTGCCATTTTAACCGCGGCGGCAATGACGTCTTACCGGTTGTATTTATAATGGATACACTGCTCATGGCAACCAGGAAAAATATTATTTTTTTATCGCCCATTTTTTTTGATCAATAGCATCATTTTTTTGTCGAATGAAAATCTTATAGACCTCGAAGTGCTGTGCAAGGGCTTTTCTATATCCTTCCTCATCATGGTTCTTCAAGTATTTCAATAAATCCTGATGAGTCACGATACGCCCTTCCTCGTTCAGTCGAATGTTTATCGGCGCTAAATACTCTTTAAATTTGTCCTTCACGAAGGTCATAACAGGATGAACAATGCTCTGGAATTCGGCAATTGTTTTATTCCCGGTTATCTGGTATAGTTTCGTGTGGAAAGTAAATTCACTGAAAGGAGCATATTCGTTGTTCTCGTACATGATACCCACCTTCACTATTTCCTCGAGGTCTTCTATATCCTCTGGTGTAATGTTTCTGAAAATATCATTGACAATTCCCAATTCCAAGGCGATTCTGAAACCCAAAATATCAAACAACGCGTCCTCGCTTAAAATACGAGGATCCACTACCCGCTTCATCCCTCCCAGGATAGACGGCTCCGAAAGAATCATCCCCCGCCGGGTGCGGGTTTCAATCATCCCCATCATTTTTAGCCGGCTCAATGCTTCCCGCAACACGCTCCTGGCTACCCCCAAGGCAGCGGACAGTTCCATCTCGTTCGGGATGTGATCTCCCTGTTGGAGATCTTTTTCTTTGAAATAGTTCAAGAGCTTCTCTTCTACCTGATCCACCAACGTAACCGAATTATTCTGGATTTTCAATTTTTCCATGTCCACGCTCTTTTATTTTATGGTATGTATTAATTATATGATTTGTCTGACAAATATACAGCGAATATTTTTTAATAAACAAAAAATAATTTGCATTTTAACTATTAAAGGCTATATTTTAACTTTAATTTGTGTATTTGGCTTTTCCAGGGATAATTCTTTAACTTTTGTGGTTAATGGGGAAGTCTGTCAGGGATTTCTCTCCCGCTCATCTCTTTCATGTATGATTGAATCATCAACCCTTCTTCACAAAACAGCTCCTGATTTACATTCAAGTCTGATTAAAAACCTATTTCTTCAGATATATTCTCTTGCTATATCAAATCTCTTAGTCCTTATATCATTTTGCCTGATTTATAAAATGGAAATAATGTTTTATTTTTGTAGAATAGAGTTGAAGGGCCGGAAAAATCATTAAAAACTGATCCTATCATCAACGTTTTCATTAAACTGAATGAGCAGAAGCAAGCCTGGTTGAACTATTCACGGGCGAGAACTATTCCAATAAGCGAGTACAGAGGCAAAACTTGTTTTGACTATGTTGAGCATAGAAATAGTGCAGCAATAATTGAAAACAATCAAATATATTGAACCGTCTAAAACAACAATATGGCTTTATCAGAGTGTCTAAGCATAACCTTACACAAGTTGCAGAAACCGGGAATAACAATTCTCTTATCCGTGTTCATGATCTGCACGCACAATGCCTGTGGTATCACCCGATCGGATAGATTAAAGATCGTAAAAACCACCTGCGGGTATCAACATAACCCGCTGTTGGTTGCCACAGCAACGCCTCATTTCGCATGGCAGATTCAATTGGGTAAAAAGAATCAGGCAACGCTCCAATCGGCCTACACCATTGAGATCTATACCCGTGTAAACGGGGAAGAGGTGAAGGTATGGAATTCAGGGAAAGTACAGTCTATCCAAAGTCAACGTGTTGAATATAACGGCACTGAAGCGCTTCTGGCAGAAAAAGAGTACCTATGGAGAGTGAGGATCTGGGACAGCAACGATACCCCCTCGCCATGGAGCGAACTCAACAGCTTCAGAATCTCGCCCGCAGACCTTAACACCGAGGCCAAATGGATCGGGGCGATCGACAAAAAAGATGCCAACATCCCTGAGGGAAGAATTTACCACGGGTTGGCTATCTCTTCGAAAGAAGGGAAGAGGTGGCAGCAAACCCACCCGCTCTCCAAAAGAAGCATCTACCTGAGAAAAGATTTTTCCATTGATAAGAAAATCGAGGATGCGATCATCTATGTCAGTGGTTTGGGGCACTACCAACTGACACTGAACGGGGAGAAGCTGGGAGATGCTCAGTTCGACCCGATGTGGAGCGATTACGACAAAACGATCTATTACAATGCGTACAACGTGACCGACCAGTTGGAAAACAATAACGCGATCGGCGTCCTGCTCGGGAATGGTTTTTTTAATCAACAGGGAGGGCGGTACGTGAAAATGCAGGTGAGTTTCGGCCCTCCCACCCTCCTGTTTAAAATGGCTATCACCTACGAAGATGGCACCTATGAGGAAATCTTCTCGGACGAGAGCTGGAAGTATTCCCCCAGCCCGCTTGTTTTCAACGACATGTACGGAGGGGAAGATTACGATGCACGGCTGGAACAGGAGGGGTGGGACAGGTACGGATTCGACGACTCCGCCTGGCAACCGGTAGTAGTACAGACGGCCCCCAATGGACAATTGAAACCCCAAACGACCGCTTCCGTCAAAATCATGGAGACCTACCCTGCCCAATCCGCAAGAAAAGTAGGCGACGCGTACGTGTTCGACATGGGACAGAATTTATCAGGGTATCCCCTTATAAAAATAAGGGGAAAAGCTGGCGATAAAATCCGGTTGACGGTGGGAGAAAATATCCACGAAGACGGGTCGGTGAACCAATCTCAATCGGGATCACCCTATTATTACGAGTATATCCTGAAGGGAGGAACCGAAGAGGTGTGGCACCCCCGGTTCACGTACTACGGTTACCGGTACATCCAGATAGAGGGGGCCAAGCCGGAAAAGGGAGCCGGTCTCCAACCCGGTAACTCCAACAATGACGAAGAGTCGCGACTCATCAGCCATCCTGATGATCCACGGGATATACCTCTGCTAACAGCAATACAATCCTGTTTTGTCTATAATTCCACCCCTCAAACAGGCCGTTTTCATTGTTCGAACGAAATATTCAATAACGCCTACCAGCTCATCATCAACGCGATAAAAAGCAATATGCACGCGGTGTTTACCGATTGTCCCCATCGTGAGAAGCTCGGTTGGCTGGAACAAGTGCACCTCAACGGCCCGGGATTATTCTACAATTTCGATCTTACCACGTTCGCGCCGAAGATCATGCAGGACATTCGCGATGCACAACAACCAAACGGGTTGGTACCCGATATCGCGCCCGAGTACGTGGTTTTCGAAGGGGGATTCAGGGACTCGCCCGAGTGGGGAAGCACGGCCGTGATCCTGCCCTTCATGTATTATCAATTCTACGGCGATAACTCCCTGATCACGAAATACTACGATGTAATGAAAAGATACGTCGATTACCTTTCTTCCACCGCTACCGACCATATCGTGTCGCACGGGCTGGGTGACTGGTGCGACTACCGGGAGGACAAGCCTTATGGGGTATCGCATAACACGCCCGTACCATTATCCGCATCCGCCCACTATTACATGGTAGTCGATTACCTGGCACAAGCCGCGAAGATAGTGGGAAACCCCGAAGATCATGCCCGGTATACCGCGTTAAGGGAGAAGGTGAAGGCCGCATTCAACCGGAAGTTCTTCGATGAACAAACCAATCGGTACGGGAGTGGGAGCCAGGCTTCAAACGCTATGCCATTATTTGCAGGAATTGTGGAGCCCCGGCACAAACAAGCCGTTCTGGATAATTTAATAAAGGATATAAAAGAGAAAGGATACCGGCTCTCCACAGGTGACGTCGGAAACAGATACCTGTTCCAAACGTTGGCCGATAACGGGTTAAATGAGATCATGTACAAAATGCATAATCACAGGGAAGTGCCGGGGTACGGGTTTCAATTGCAATTCGGGGCCACCACCCTCACCGAACTGTGGGATCCGAGAGCAGGTGCCTCATGGAATCATTTCATGATGGGGCAGATCGTGGAGTGGTTCTATAAATCGCTGGCAGGAATAACGACAGATGATCACAGCGGTTTCCGTAACATCGTCATCGCACCGAAGCCGGTCGGAGACCTGAAATTTGTGGAAGCATCCTACGATACATTGTATGGAACGATCTCCGTCAATTGGAGAATCAATGGCGACCAGTTCAAAATGGACCTGTCTGTTCCGCACAATTGCACAGCCAAAGTGTATCTTCCGCAGAAAAATAGTTATCAGACCGTTGGGAGCGGACATCATTCGTTTACCACAACATTGACAATGAATTAATATGATAAGATGAAGGTGTATATGATTTGTGGATGTGATGATGTGTTGATGTGTTGATGTGTTGATTTATTAGCCTCATTCAAGCTGGGTCAATCTTCTTCAATCTGAATCAGTAAATCTACAAATCGATAAATCGTCTTGGTTCTTTATTCTAAAACAGTCTTTTTATTATGGGAAAATTGTACAGATTCATCATCCTACTTATACTCCTCATGTTCAGCTATTTTCTGAAAGGTGAATCATCTTCCTTGCCGGTCGATCTGAAAACCGACCATCTGGAAAATCCCCTCGGCATAGATAACCCTAACCCCAGATTGGCATGGAGGATTGAGGACAACAGGCAGGGAGCACGGCAGTCCGCCTACAGGGTCATTGTCGGTACCGATTCCCTGAAAGTACTTAACGGGGAAGGCGATATATGGGATTCCGGAAGGATGGACTCAGACCGGCAACTCATTACCTATGAGGGAAACAGCCTCGCACCTTTCACAAGATATTACTGGAAGGTGATGATATGGGATGCAGGACAGAATGAAAGCGTCTCCGGTATCCAATCCTTCGAAACCGGAATAATGAAAATCAGCCACTGGCAGGGTGACTGGATCAGTGACGGGAGGGATATCCATTATGCACCCGCTCCCTGGTTCCGTAAAAAATTCCAAACCGGCAAAGAGATCGCATCGGCCCGTGTATATATCGCCGTCGCCGGATTGTATGAACTCTATATCAACGGCGAAAAGATAGGCAACCAGCGCCTCGATCCGATGTACACCCGCTTTGACAGAAGAAATCTTTACGTCACCCACGACGTGACCGCTCAGCTGCAGAAGGGAGAAAATGCCATTGGGGTGATCCTCGGCAACGGTTGGTATAACCATCAGTCAATGGCCGTATGGGATTTTCACCGGGCCCCCTGGCGTAACCGCCCCGCTTTCTGTCTCGACCTGCGAATCACCTATGCCGATGGCACTGTGGAGACCATCCCCACTAACCTGAGCTGGAAAAAATCGGACAGCCCGGTGATCTTTAACAGCATCTACACAGGGGAGCATTACGACGCACGGTTAGAACAAGAGGGATGGAGCGAACCGGGGTTCGATGATTCACAATGGCAGGGAGTGGGATTACGCTCCACCCCCTCGCAAAACATTACTGCGCAACAGTTAAGACCGATCCGGAATGTGTTGACAATCCCTGCTAAATCCCTCAACAAGATAGATGAAAAGACCTATGTGTACGACTTCGGGCAAAATATGTCGGGAGTAACCAGGATAAAGGTCGCCGGTGAAGAAGGCACGGAACTGCGGATAAAGCATGGAGAACGCCTGAATGACAACGGACGGATCGATATGTCCAACATCGATGTGTATTACCGGGGAGACCGGGAAAAAGATCCTTTCCAGACCGATATATTGATATTGAGCGGAAAGGGAGAGGATGAGTTTATGGCTCGCTTCAACTACAAAGGATTCCGTTATGTGGAAGTGACCAGCAGTAAACCGATCAGGCTGGATAAAAATAACCTGACTGCTTATTTTATGCACAGTGATGTTCCACCAATCGGGAAAATTGAAACTTCAAGTGACCTTATCAACAAATTATGGTGGGCAACGAATAATGCCTATCTGTCGAACCTGATGGGTTATCCCACCGATTGCCCGCAACGCGAAAAGAACGGTTGGACCGGTGATGGTCATTTTGCGGTCGAAACGGCATTGTACAATTTCGATGGTATCACCGTATATGAGAAATGGCTGGCCGACCACCGGGACGAGCAACAACCCAATGGAGTATTACCCGACATTATTCCCACAGGAGGATGGGGATATGGTACCCACAACGGATTGGACTGGACCAGTACAATTGCCATTATTCCCTGGGAAATATATAAATTTTACGGCGACGCCAAACTATTGGCAGACTGCTATGATAATATCAAACGGTATGTGGATTACGTGGATCGTACAAGCCCTGAAGGTCTCACCTCCTGGGGACGGGGTGATTGGGTGCCGGTGAAATCACGCTCCAACCTGGAGTTGACTTCCTCCGTCTATTTCTATGTAGATACGAAAATCATGGCTGAAGCTGCGAAACTATTCGGAAAAGGAACGGATCATCAGTATTACTCCGCATTGGCAGAGAAAATCAAAAATGCGATCAACAAGAAATACCTGGATCGCGAAGCCGGCATTTACGCCAGTGGAACCCAAACCGAATTAAGTGTGCCGTTGCAATGGAAAGTGGTACCGGAAGACATGATACCTCAAGTTGCACGAAATCTTGCAAAGAAAGTGGAAGAAGCCGGTTTCCACCTGGATGTGGGGGTATTGGGAGCCAAAGCTATTTTAAATGCATTAAGTGAAAACGGCTATCCCGAGGTGGCCTATAAGGTAGCTGTGCAGGACACTTATCCCTCCTGGGGCTGGTGGATCGTGAACGGGGCCACCACCCTGCTCGAGAACTGGGATCTGGATGCCGGGCGGGATATCTCCGACAATCACATGATGTTCGGTGAGATCGGCGCATGGTTCTTCAAAGGCCTGGGCGGTATCTTTCCCGATGTCGCACAACCCGGATTCAAACATATTATCCTGCGTCCTAATTTCATGAAGGATCTGGAACAGTTCGAAGCTCAATTCAATTCTCCGTACGGATTAATCCTTTCCCGATGGAAATGGGAAAAAGGAAAGATAAATTATCGGGCTGTAGTACCTGCCAACAGCAGTGCCACCTTGTATCTCCCCGATGATGTGGAAGGGAACAAATTATTGGAGCTGGATGCGGGAACGCATCACTTTACATTTACCATAAAATGACTAATGTGCCAATGTGAAGAATGTAAATAATAATTTCATAATTTAATGGTTGGAAGATTTAGTGGTTAAATAATGAATTACAATTTGATGTAATCAAACCCAAAATAAAATAATTTTTCAATTATCTTTATTCTTTGTTCTTTACTCTTTATTCTAAACAAATGAAACGAATAATCTTTTTTCTGACCTTTCTGACTCTTAGCGTTATAACCGTTTTGGGAAACAAACAATCATCGGTGATACCCGTCAATCTCACCTGCGAATACCTGACGAACCCGACCGGTCTGGATGTAGCATATCCACGTTTCAGTTGGATACTGCAGCCAACGGACAAATCCGCTTACGGACAGCGACAAACGGCGTACCGTATTCTCGTGAGTAATTCCATAAAGACACTGGCTAAGAACCAAGGTGACATATGGAATTCGGGCTGGGTGCAGTCGGATGATATGCAACTGGTCGAATACAACGGCAAACCGCTACGATCTGATGAGAAGTATTTCTGGAAAGTAGCCGTAAAGGATGAAAAGGGCATTGAATCGGGTTACAGCAAGGTAGCCGGGTGGAGTACAGGATTGTTCTCACAGGAAGAATGGACAGCGAAGTGGATCGGCACGAACGAAGCATACAATCCGATGCAAGGGCCCAATAAGATGTACGATCCATGGTTCCGGAAAACTTTCAGTTTAAAGGAAAAGCCGTCTAAAGCGACACTGTTTGTCGCATCGGTAGGATATCATGAAGTATATGTCAACGGAAAAAAAATAGACGATCACGTACTTGCACCGGCAGTAACGGATCACACCAAAAGGGCCCGTTACATTGCCTACGATATTGCCACCGCACTCACACCCGGCACAAACGTCATTGCTCTATGGCTGGGAACCTCCTGGTCTATTTTCGGACCTTATGCAACATCCGATAAACCCCGCGCTCCCCTCGTGATCGCCCAGACAGACATCTACGGTAAAAACAACCAAAAACCAGTGAGGATCATTACCGATGAGTCATGGAAAACGCACCCCAGTCCCAATAAGCTGATCGGAAACTGGGGGTTCGGAGTAGGCGGATACGGAGGCGAGATCTGGGATGCCGGCAAAGAGGTGAAAGGGTGGAACCTGGCAACCTTGAATGACCGCGACTGGAAAAATGCCAGCGTGTACACCCCGGCGCTGAACCTATCGGCGCAGAGAGTAGAGACCAATAACCTGATCGATGAGATTCACCCCGTCGCTGTCAAATCCCGCCCTGATGGCACTTATCGGGTAGATTTGGGTGTGAATTTTGCGGGATGGACACATATTCCCGTAGAGGGTAATCCCGGAGATACCGTCTATTTCCTGTTTTCGGAAAGAGAGCAGGATGATATGACGTTCGGGTTAATGAACGCTTACGTGATCGGCGCTTCGGGAAAAGGAACCTTTGAAAACCGGTTCAATTACAGTTCGGGAAGATGGGTCACGATCAAAGGGTTGAAATCGGCTCCGCGAAAAGAGGATATCAAAGGTTGGATGGTGCGCACCGGTTTCCAAGATGCGGCCCGGTTCGAATGTTCCGATCCGTTGCAGAACTGGATCTACAATACCGTGAAGTGGACATTTGAGAATCTGTCGCTTGGCGGATTTATCGTCGACTGTCCGCAACGCGAACGGTTCGGATACGGGGGTGATGCGCATGCCACTTCCGAAACCGGCCTACTCAATTACAAGCTGGGCGCTTTCTATAACAAATGGCTGGAAGACTGGCGTGATGTGCAGGGAACAGAGCCGATGACAGGGAATATGAACAATCCGGAGTGGGCACGCAAACAAGAAGGAAGCGGCAGGAGACTGGGGGGAGGCATACTGCCCCAGACAGCGCCTACCTATCATGGCGGCGGCGGCCCTGCATGGGGCGGAATAGTGGTCACCCTCCCGTGGTTCATGTATCAATACCACGGCGATATGCGGGTTCTCGAAGAAAATTTCGAAATGGTCAAAGGATGGTTGGAGTTCCTGGATACCCACGTGGAGAACGATATGCTCAAACGGTATGGCGCTCAGTGGGATTTTCTGGGCGACTGGCTCTGGCCGGGAGCAACAGCAGAGGGAATGAATAATTATTCCGATGAAAACATTTTTTTCAACAACTGCTACTGGGTATATAACCTGAAAACGGCAGTACAGATCGCAAGGGTAATCGGAAGAACCGAAGAAGCGGATCAATGGGCACGCCAGGCGGAACGGTCGGCAAAAGCTATTCATGCGAAATATTACCACCCGGATGATCATAACTACTCCGACAGCTCGATGCGAAGCCTTGCAGCTGCCCTGTACGGCGATATCATGCCGGCAGAACTGCGCCCGAAGGTGATGGAGAGGCTGGCGGATGAAATCCTTGTCAACCGGAATGGACATATAGACGTGGGGATTACCGGAGGAGCGATGCTTTTTAAAGTATTGCGCGAAGAAGGACGAAACGATCTCATCTATTCCATGACATCCCAAACCACTTATCCGGGTTGGGGACTTATGCGCGACAGCGGCGCCACTACCATTTGGGAGATGTGGGAAAAAGATCTTCCGGGGCACTCACTGCTGCACAGTTCCTATCTCTACCCCGGTGCGTGGTATATCGATGGTTTGGCCGGCATCCGGAAAGATGCGGATGTTCCCGGCTTCAGAAAATTTGAGATACGGGTGCCGCAACTCACCGAAACACCAATTTCCGGCGCAAAAGCTTCGTTCGACTCCCCCGCGGGGTTGATCGAATCGTCCTGGAACCGGGAAAACGGCAAGACAGAATTAAACGTAACCATACCGCCCAATTGCATGGCAACAGTCCTGTTTCCCGATGACAACGGAAAAGCCGTACGTGTAATAAACGCTGAACATGTAAAAGAAACAGGCAGGAAAGACGGATATATCCTCTTTGAGATCCCGGCGGGAAGGTATCGATTTAATGATTAGATAATGTGATGATGTGCCAATGTGAATAATGTGAAAAAAGGATAGTGTGCTTCGCACGATAAGGGATAGCGATGATTAAGTTTTTAGTTTTTCACTTTTAGTTTTCATTGTCTTGGCTCTTGTATCTAAATGTCTTTGTTCTTTACTCTTTGTTCTTTGTTCTTTACTCTTTACTCTAAATAAAAACATATGAAACACGCTTATTTTTTAATCGGACTTATACTGGCCACGCTAATGGCCGGATGTCAGGGAGCAGCGGTGAAAGTAGCCTCCCCGAAAGTGGAAATGCAGGAAAACCCGCAGGGATTGGGAACATCAACACCCCGGTTCTCGTGGCAAATTAATTCCGGCAAACCCGATCTACGACAGGAAGCATACCGCATCCAGGTTGCCCGGTCGGAAAAGGATCTGAAAAAAGGAGAGAATCTGTTATGGGATTCGGGAATCGTTACAGGTGGGGAGTCGGTACTTATTCCCTATGAAGGCGAAGCGCTTGCTTCAAAAGGAATATATTACTGGCGGGTAAAAGTAACCACTAACCAGGGAGATACGGGTTGGAGCACAGCCAATCACTGGTCGATGACCTTTCTCGAGGCATCCGACTGGCAAGCCAAATGGATCGGCGAAGATACATTCTCTAACCCCGGCGAGACAGACAAGGGAAATACCCGCCTGGCTGCCCGCTATCTACGGAAACCATTCGACAGTAAACACAAAGTAGAACGCGCCGTACTCTACATTTCAGGATTAGGTGTATACGAAGCTTATATAAACGGAGAACGCGTTTCGGACGATGTCCTCTCCCCCACGGTCTCATGGTATCCCGAAAAAGTATATTACAACGTCTATGATGTTACCTCCCTTATCCGGAAAGACAACAATGTGTTGGGTGTAAAACTGGGCAATGGCCGCTTTTTCGGCATGCGGGAATCATGGAGCCAGGTCTTCGGATCACCTCGCCTGCTGGCGCAATTGGAAATCGAATACAGCGACGGTTCAACCGACATCATTGTCAGCGACGAATCATGGAAAGTCATCTCCAAAGGACCCATCATCGCCAATAACGAATTCGACGGGGAGGAATACGACGCCCGTCTGGAACTTCCCGGGTGGGATAAGAACCATTATGATGACGCCGCATGGAAGCAGGCCGATATAATGACCGCACCCGAAGGAATACTCACCGTACAGCCCAATCCGAACATCCGGGTACAGGATGAACTGACGCCCCTAGCCATCACAAAACTACCCGACGGGAAATTTATACTGGATATGGGACAGAATATGGTGGGATGGATAAAGATCAACCGCTTGAAAGGTAAAAAGGATCAGCCCGTCACCCTCCGGTTTGCGGAAATACTCAATCCTGACGGTACCCTCTATCTGGCAAACCTCCGGAGTGCAAAGGTAACCGATATCTATACGCCTTCAAAAGACGGGGATTTTAGTTGGGAGCCTTCTTTCGTCTTCCATGGCTTCCGTTTCGTGGAGATCTCGGGGTTGGATTACCAACCGGCACCGACCGATTTCACCGGCAGGGTCATCTATGACCAAATGGAAATGACCGGAAAATTCGAAACATCCGACGAAACCATCAATCAGATATTCAAAAACGCCTATTGGGGTATCCGCGGGAACTACAGGGGTATGCCTACCGACTGTCCGCAACGCGACGAGCGCCAGGGTTGGCTGGGCGACCGGGCGACCGGCTGTTTCGGGGAAGCGTTCGTGTTTAACAATGCCCTGCTTTACGGCAAATGGTTGCAGGACATCGAAGATTCCCAAAACCCGGAGGGAAGCATCTCGGTAGTCTCCCCCCGCTACTGGACGATCTACAACGACGACGTGACCTGGCCTGCCGCCTATTTTTACGGGGCAAAGATGCTGTGGCAGCAGTATGGAGATATGGAGCCGATAAAAAGACATTATTCCTCCATGAAACGCTATCTGGAACGCATTCAACAGGTATCGATGCAGGATTACATCCTTACAAAAGACACCTATGGCGACTGGTGCATGCCGCCCGAATCGCAGGAACTTATCCATTCGCAGGATCCTTCCCGGAAAACAGCCGGAGCCGTTTTAAGCACCACCGTGTACTACAGCCTACTGAACCTGATGACCGAATTCGCCCAACTCACCGGTAACACGGGAGATATAGCAGGATATAAAGAGTTGGCATCGAAGATCAGAGAGGCTTACAATACCCGTTTTTTCAATGCCGATTCGGCTCTTTATGACAATAATACCGTTACGGCCAATATCCTTTCGCTTCGCTTAGGGATGGTTCCCGAGGGATATGAACAAAAGGTATTCGATAATATTGTGAAAAAGACCGAGGTAGATTTCAACGGCCATGTAAGTACAGGGGTACTGGGAATACAACACCTTATGCGGGGACTGACAGAACAGGGGAATGTGGATCTGGCCTACAGTATCGTCACCAACCGGACCTATCCCAGTTGGGGATATATGATCGAAAAAGGGGCGACCACCATTTGGGAACTATGGAACGGAGATACGGCCGATCCGGCGATGAACTCCGCCAATCATGTGATGCTGCTGGGAGATCTGCTTATCTGGTTTTACGAGGATCTGGCAGGGATCAGAAACCATCCCGAAAGTGTAGCGTATAAAAAACTGTTGATGGAGCCGAAATTCCCCCAAGGATTGTCGCACGTAAAAGCCACCTATAAATCGGTTTACGGAGAGATAAAAAGTGAATGGCGGAAGGAAAACGAAACATTCAGTTGGGATATCACCCTACCCGGAAATACTTCGGCGATTGTCAGGCTGCCAAAAGAGCTGAACATGTCGGCGCCCGCGGGGGAAGGCGTAAGGAATGTTACGGAAACGGATACCGGAATTGAAATAGAACTAGGCTCCGGGAATTACCACCTGGCCGGCAAATAAAACCGGTTTAGAAATTGAATTGGAAGCCGGAAGTTACTCTTTCCGGCAGACAAATTTGTCATTTCTCATACAAAAACCGCAGAAAACCATCTCCTCGTCAAGGGAGGTGGTTTTTTGTTATTTGGTTCTAAAACAAATTGACCGTAAATTATATTTTTTTAATATTTTCTTTGTTAAAAAAATTGGTTTTTAAAAATATTGTTTGATTATTGCAATTCGTTTCATTTTTGAAACGAGAAAGGATAATTTTTATGGATGATTATCCGGGAATTTTGTTATAAGTCCCTTTTTCGCCGTATAATAGTTGAGATACGGTGTTTGAGTTCTGTTTGGGTCATTCAGTCCACCCAATTTGTCTCCCTTCATCCTATAGTATTGCCTTAATTACAGATTATTTAATCTATTCAAACCACCACAGTAAGGTAAATTTTACAATTACATCAAATTTACAAATCATGAAAGCAAAAAACAACCACCGGACTTTTTTTAGGCTCGTATTATCATGCCTCTGCATCCTTATCTTCTCGTGCGAAGGAGACACGATAGATCCCGATAAGGGCGGAAGGGCTCTTCAGCTACAAGCAGAGATATATGGGTTAAAAACCCGTGTCTCCGACTCCTCCTGGGAAAAAGATGACGCCATTGGCGTTTATATGGTAAAAGCAGGGCAACCGCTCAATTCTTCCGCCCTCCGTCAAAATGTAAAATATGTGACTTCCGGCTCCTCATCTTTCGCACCGGCCAACGAAGCGGAAGAGATTATTCTTCCTTTCGACGAATCCAATGTTGATTTCATCAGCTATTACCCTTATCGGGAAGATATAGGCAACTTCTCCTATCCTATTGATTTGAGTAATCAGTCGGTGCAGGCTGCTATCGACCTTATGTACTCCAACAATGCAAAAAACTTCAATTCGAAAAATCCGAACGTACAAATGCAGTTTTCCCATCAGTTATCCAAAATTGTATTGAATATCGGTCAGGATGAATCGATCAATTTGAACGACCTGTCGGTAATCATTACCCATGCCGCTACCCGAGCCACGTTCGACCTGGGTACAGGCACACTCTCTCCTGCCTCTGAGCGAGGGGATATCCAACTCAGAGTGAATAACGACGGTTCGGTTGCCGAGGCGATCCTGTTGCCGGAAGCCGATTTGTCGGGAATGTATCTGTGGTTTATTATCGGAGAAGAAACTGAAGTGTATAATTTTCCTTTGGTTGATGCCATTGAGATCAATGCTTTCGAGAAAGCGACCAAATATACCTATAACGTCACCCTGTTTACCGAAAAAATAGTCGCCGTTACGGAAAGCAATATCACAGCGTGGATCGATGGGCCGTCAGCAGACGTGCAAGCGGACCGCACCACCGAAACGCCACCCCTCATCGAGGGATCGAAGAAGGATCCTTACACCGTAGCGGAGGCACAAGCCAATCAGGGAAAAACAGGTGTATGGGTAGAAGGATTTATTGTAGGATCATTCAGCAATTCAATCACTAATTTTATACCCGGTGTGGAGGGTGCGGTAGCAAGTAATATCGCTTTAGCGAATATTCCGGGCGAAACCGATACCGACAAAATGATCCCGGTACAATTGCCTTCATCGGGAGCCATCAGAGCCGCATTGAATATACCCGGCAACCCAGATAATATTAATAAGATGGTAATAATCAAAGGTGATCTGGCAAACTATTTTTCCGTCCCCGGCCTAAGAGAACTCGAAGAATACGTTTTGATAGGATCAGAACCCTAAAGATTGAGAAAAATGGTACGATTTATCAATCCGTTTACCGACGTGGGATTTAAAAAGATCTTCGGCCAGGAGATCAGCAAAGAGTTGATTATCGACTTTTTGAACGACCTGCTGGAAGGAGAGAGAAGTATCAGAGATATCCGTTTCCTCGACAAGGAACTTTTGCCGGAATTCGAAGGGGACCGTGGGACTATTTACGATATTTATTGTACCACTGAGAGTGGTGAATACTTCATCGTGGAGATGCAAAATATCCGTCAGGTTCAGTTTGCCGACCGAGCATTGTATTACCTTTCGCAGACGATTGCCCGACAGGGTCAACAGGGAGGAAAGTGGCTGTTTGACCTGAATGCGGTATACGGGGTATTTTTTATGAATTTCCGTTTGCATGACACCCCGAATAAACTGCGCACCGACATTATCCTGTCCGACCGGGAGACGCATGAACAATTCAGCGACAAGCTGCGTTTTATCTTTATAGAACTTCCCTCTTTCGCCAAAGAGGAAAGGGAATGTAAAACAGATTTTGAACGATGGATTTACGTATTGAAGAATATGGAAACACTGGAAAGAATACCATTCAAGGCCCGTAAGGCGGTCTTTGAAAAGCTGGAACAGATAGCCGACATCGCCTCGATGAGCAAAGAGGAGCGCGAGAGATATGACGAGAGTATCAAAGTCTATCGCGACCATCTGGCTACCCTCGCCTATGCCGAGCAGAAAGGCAGGGAAGAAGGCAGAGAAGAAGGTGAAAGGAATAAACAACTGGCAATCGCCCGGAACCTGAAAACTGAAGGAATACCGGTTGGCATTATTTCCAAAGCCACCGGCCTTTCCGTTGAAGAAATCGAAAAACTGTAAAAAAACTACAGTTTCCATTTTAATTTCAAAAAGGGTTTGATGGGAGTATCAAACCCTTTTCGCATCAAATCAAGCCCGCAATCAATATAATCCTAACATTGATCGCTTCTGAAACGAGTATATAATTCGCTCCACACAATGGCATGACCACTATTTAAACTCCTTCCACATAAGAAGTGCCCGGGCAATGGCATTTTCCACCAAAGGCCCCATGATGGCGTATCCCTCTTTGTTGGGATGCACACCGTCTTCCGACAGTTCTTTCGGCAACCCGTCGCGTTCATCGGCCATGGCGGAAAAGAAATCGCAATAGACAGCTCCCCTTGTACCGGCATACTGTTTTATCCGTTTGTTCAGTTCCACAATCTTAGGAGCCGGTTCCAGACCGGGGCGCCAGGGAAACTCATATGCCGGAAGAACGGAGCACAGCACCACCTGTATACCGTGTGCCTGCGCCAGCTCCGTCATAGAGTGGATATTGTCTTCGATCATCTCCAGCGTCGACGGACCTGTATTACCTGCGATATCATTTGTACCGGCCAGGATCACCACTACTTTAGGCCATAATTTGAGTACATCCTGACGAAAACGGAGCAGCATCTGCGGCGTGGTCTGTCCGCTAATACCCCGATTGATATAGGGGCGGCCGTCAAAAAACTCAGGTACCTTTTCTATCCAGCCCTGCGTAATTGAGTTACCCATAAAGACCACCCGGTCGTCACACGTCCTGGCGGCTCCCAACTTTACATTCTCTTCCCTAAAACGGCTCAGGTTCGCCCAATCCTGGGCCTCGGCCAAAAATATACCACCCATCATGAATACCAATGCAAGAAATATTTTTTTCACCTTCATCCTATTTATATTTTTTAATTATAATAAATCTCATTTTCGAATGTCAAAAATAGTTATTAATTGTTGATCCGGAGCAGGATTCATCGACTTATTTGAATGGTATATCGATTTTTAGACCTAAAAAAAACTAAAAACAGTCTCAGGGTTACTTTTTCTCTACTTTAATAGGTACTTTTGAGAGATTTTTTTGCGCACGGATATAGAGCAAAGGATAAGAAAAGATATTGTATTTGAGGTGACGATTTATTAATCTGTTAACGGGTTAATGTACCCATGTGGTAATGCGCGCTACAAAGGTCAACCGGCAAAAAAAAGTAACACAATTATATGAACAGAAAAACAAAAATAATTGTATTTGCCTCCATCGCAGTGGTGATTCTGGGGATGGCATTCTTCCCAAAGATCAAACAACTTTTTACATCCGGTGGGCAGGACGATGCTCCCGCTCAGCGTGGTGCGGCCGGGGAAGCCGGCAGGTCGGCACTCATGGTAAACGCGACCGTACTGAAACCCCAAACATTGAACAATATGTTCCGGATCACAGGGATTTTGCTACCGGACGAGGAGGTTGACCTCACTTTCGAGTCGGCAGGAAAGATAACCGATATCTATTTCGAGGAGGGTTCCTATGTGCAAGAGGGAGCATTATTGGCAAAGGTAAACGATGCTCCGTTACAGGCCGAACTCAAGAAACTCGAAGCCCAGTTGCCGCTGGCAGAAGACAGGCTGTATCGGCAACAGACGCTCCTTGAGAAAGATGCCATCAGTCAGGAAACATATCAATCGGTCGCTACCCAGCTAGAAACACTGAAAGCCGATATAGATCTGGTGAAAGCACGTATCCGGCAGACTGAACTGAGAGCCCCTTTCAACGGAATGATCGGGTTAAGACAAGTGAGCGAAGGAGCCTACGCTTCATCATCGGTAGTGGTAACCAATCTCACCAAAATCTCCCCCCTGAAAGTCGAATTCTCTCTTACCCAGAATTTTGTAAATATGATCCAACCGGGAACGGAAATTTCTTTCACGGTGGAAAATGACCTGACAGTATACAATGCTACGGTTTACGCCATAGAATCCCGGTTAGATGTACAAACGCTCAACCTCTTTGCGCGCGCCCGCTATCCCAATACCGACGGGAGAATTAAACCGGGTCAGTCCGCCAGCGTCCGGATCAATCTGGATCAGATCGACAATGCTATCGTCATCCCGAGTATTTCCAGCATCAAGGAGATGGGTCGTGATATTGCCTATCTGTATAACAACGGCAGGGCAAGGGAGGTGGAGATTATTACAGGTATGCGTACATCCGCGTCGGTTGAAGTGATCGACGGTCTGAATATCGGCGACACGCTTCTGACCACCGGTGTAATGCAGTTACGAAACGGCATGCCGGTGCAGATCGGCCAGATGGTTGAAAACAGAGCAGATTAACGAGATGAACTTATCGGAATTAAGTATAAAACGGCCTGTTCTGGCCACGGTGATGGTGCTGATCATCATCATCTTCGGCCTGATCGGCTACACCAGTCTTCCCGTCCGGGAATACCCCAACGTGGACAATCCCATCATTACCGTACAGGTATCCTATCCGGGCGCCAATGCGGAGGTGATCGAGAACCAGATCACGGAACCGCTGGAACAGAATATCAACGGTATTCCGGGAATCCGTTCGCTCATGAGCCAGAGTAGCCAGGGCAGTTCACGGATCACCGTGGAGTTTGAGTTGAGCGTGGATATGGAGACTGCCGCAAACGACGTGAGGGATAAAGTCTCTATCGCGCAAAGATACCTGCCCCGCGATGTCGATCCACCCACGGTATCAAAAGCCGATGCCGACTCCGATCCCATCATGCAAATCACCATACAGAGCCCTGTCCGATCAATGCTGGAACTCTCGGAAATCGCCGATCTCACTGTAAAAGAACGGCTGCAAACTATTTCCAACGTAAGCGCCGTGGAAATCTGGGGTGAATACCGGTACGCCATGCGTCTGTGGCTCGATCCCCTCAGGATGGCCGCATACAATATCACACCCATAGATATTAAAAATGCACTGGACAGGGAAAACATAGAACTTCCCGCCGGGAGCATTGAGGGCGACCATATAGCACAATCCATACGTACTATGGGATTGATGCAGACGCCGGAAGATTTCAACAATCTGATCCTGGTGGAGAATGACTTCCGTATTGTGCGCTTCCGCGATGTGGGATATGCCGAGCTGGATGCGGCCAACCGCCAGAATATCCTCAAAAGGAACGGAGTGCCTATGGTAAGCTGCGTGATCATCCCGCAACCGGGCGCCAACCATATCAGTATTGCCGACGAGGTAAGGGTCCGTATGGAACAAATGCGCAAAGACCTTCCCGAAGATGTGACCATTGACGTGGCATTCGATAACACCAAATTTATAAGGGCCTCTATCAGTGAGGTAGAGAGTCCCGTGGTCATCGCCTTCATTCTGGTCGTAGCCATCATCTTTATTTTCTTAAGGAACTGGCGCGTAACGCTGATCCCCGCATTGGTGATCCCTATCTCGCTCATCGGCATCTTTTTTGTGATGTACCTGGCGGGATTCTCCATCAACGTATTATCGATGTTGGCAGTGGTACTGGCGGTAGGGCTTGTAGTGGATGACGCCATCGTGGTGACTGAGAACATCTTTCAGAAAGTAGAGAGTGGAATGGATCCGGAGGAAGCATCCATCATGGGATCCAAGGAGATATTCTTTGCCGTGATCTCCACCACCATTACGCTGGTGGCGATATTTTTCCCGATTGTTTTTCTGGAAGGGATGACGGGCCGATTATTCCGCGAATTCAGTATTGTGATTTCCGGTGCGGTGCTTATCTCCTCTTTTGCCGCCTTATCTTTTGTGCCGATGCTTTCATCCAAAATGCTCACCAGGAGACGGGAAAAGAGTAAACTTTACAAAAAGACCGACAAGTTCTTCGATGGCATGAACCGGTTTTATGACAGATCGTTACATTCATTCCTGCGTCGCAAATGGCTGGTCCTGCCTGTCATCATCGTTTCCGGACTGTTTATCGTCCTTTTCTGGAATATGATCCCCGCGGAGATGGCTCCTTTAGAAGACCGCTCCGTAGTGATGGTCAGAAGCTCCGCTCCGGAAGGGGCTACCTACGAATTTATCAGGGACTATACCGACCGTATCTCAGACATAGCCGATTCTGTCGCCCCCGAAAAGGAATCGAACATCACCATGACCCGCGGCAGTTTCGGTATGGTACGCTTAGTTTTGCCCGATATGAATCAACGTGAACGCAGCCAGATGGAAATAGCCGATGCCCTTACCCTTGCCGTAAGGGATGAGACCGCCGCCCGCGCTTTCGTGCAGCAACAATCCACCTTCGGCGGCCGCCGTGCCGGCATGCCCATACGGTATGTATTACAGGCACCCAATATTGAAAAATTGCAGGAGTTTATTCCTCCTTTTATGGAGAGGATGAACGCAAGTCCCTACTTCCAGATGAGTGACGTAGACCTGAAGTTTACCAAACCGGAGACACGGATAATCATCGACCGCGACAAAGCGGCCATGTTAGGGGTAAGTACCCGTGACATCGGCCAAACCCTGCAATATGCGCTCAGCGGCCAGCGGATGGGTTATTTTTATATGAACGGTAAACAGTATGAGATCCTGGGTGAGATCAACCGTCAGCAACGCAACACGCCGGTCGACCTGAAAACCATATACATCAAAAACTCCGCCGGCCAGATGATCCAGATGGACAATCTGGTAAAGCTTGAAGAGTCGGTCGCCCCACCCCAACTCTACCGCTACAACCGCTTCAATTCCGCTACCATCTCGGCAGGGATAGCACCGGGTTATTCACTGGGAGAAGGGTTGGAAGAAATGGACCGGATCGCTGCCGATGTGCTGGACGACACCTTCAGGACCGCCCTGGAAGGCGAATCCAGAAATTTCCGGGAGAGTTCCTCCAGCCTGCTTTTTGCTTTTGCACTGGCCATCGTGTTGATCTTCCTCGTGATGGCTGCGCAGTTCGAAAGTTTCAAAGACCCGTTCGTCATCATGTTCACGGTTCCCCTGGCGCTGTTCGGCGCACTGCTGTTCATGTGGATGTTGGGGATCACGATGAACATCTACAGCCAGATCGGTATCATTATGCTGATCGGCCTGGTGACCAAGAATGGGATCCTGATCGTGGAGTTTGCCAATCAACGGCAGAACGCAGGCATCGATAAGTTCAGCGCTATCCTTCAAGCCTCTATCCAGCGGCTGCGCCCTATCCTGATGACCAGTATCTCCACCATCCTCGGATCCCTGCCCCTTATGTTCGCCTCCGGTGAAGGAGCCAACGGGCGGATCGCCATGGGTACGGCCGTAGTGGGTGGATTACTCATCTCTACCCTGCTCACCCTCTACCTCATCCCGGCCATGTATATCTATCTCTCTACCGACAGGGAAGTAAAAGAGATGAAAAGGGTGAAAAAGAAAGAGCAAGGAGCTGGGGAACAAGAGTAGTTCGTTGATGTGATGATTTGCTGATGCGATAATGAATGTATATCAATGTGCCAATGTGAATAATATGTCAATGAGACTAATGTGATGTAATATTCAATCTCAGAAATAATTGGTAATTAATAATTTGTAATTGATAATTCACAATATGATGATAAAAAGTGTGCCGGTATTGCTCTTTCTTCTGCTTTCTACGGTTGCATCATCCGCACAGCCTGTGATGGATCTGCTGGAATGTCTGAGAAAAGGACTCGAGAACAACTACGATCTGCGCATCGTACGCAACGAAGAGTTGATCTCGGACAATAATGTCACATTAGGGAATGCCGGATTCCTGCCGGAAGTCAGCCTGAACTCCGGTTATGACCTACGCAACAGTAATTCCGACCAGTACCCGGCGGAAGGAGAAAGTGTCATAGAGAGTCGTAATTCCAATACACAGACGCTGGATGCCGGGTTGAACCTCAACTGGACACTTTTCGAAGGGTTCCGGGTGCAGACCAACTATCAACGGCTAAAGGAACTGCAGACCGTCGGAGAATTGAATACGCGGCTGGCTATGGAAGAATTCATTGCCAACCTTACGGCGGAGTATTACAACTATGTACAACAGCAGATACGGCTGGGAAATCTCCAATACGCGGTATCGCTTTCCAAAGAACGGTTGCGCATCGTGGAAGCGCGTTATCAGGTGGGTTCCCTTTCAAGGCTCGACCTGCAACAGGCGAAGGTCGATTTCAATGCGGACAGCTCACTGCTCATCCAGCAGTACGAGATACTCAACAGTTCCCGGATACGGTTGAATGAGATGATGGGGGGCAATGTGGAGCAAGACTTCCTGGCGAAGGACACTACCATTCTTTTCGATACCGCCCTGTCGAAAGAAGAATTGTTCAACCAGACGATGCAGCACAACACGGTTCTTTTGCTGACCGGGAAGAACAAAACGCTGAGCGAACTGGATCTGAAAAGCCTGAGAAGCCGCAATTATCCTTACCTGCGGTTGAATGCAGGTTATGGTTTTACGCACTATAACTATAATACGGGAACACTCGACAGGCAACGTACCTGGGGACCGAACGCGGGACTCACGCTCGGCTATACCCTCTTCGAGGGGTTCAATCGCAGAAGGGAGCAGAAAAACGCGGAGATCACCATTCAAAACCGGCAATTGGAGATTGAAAGGAATAAACTGGCGCTGGAAAGTGACTTCGCCAATATGTGGATGGCCTATCAGAATAACATAGAGCTGACCAATCTGGAACTCGAAAGCCTCGAAAATGCAGAGCTGAATTACGAGATCGCCATGGAGAGATACAAGATCGGAGACCTGTCGGGACTGGAATTACGGGAAGCGCAAAACAGCCTGCTCGAAGCGGAACAGCGGCTTCTCACCGCACAGTACAATACCAAACTCTACGAAATATCTCTGTTACAGATCAGCGGTAAAGTCGGGGAATATTTGGAGTAAGATGTTGGGATTTGGGATCCCGGATGTGGGATGTGGGATGTGGGAATTGGTGATAAAGGATAAAGGATAAAGGATAGAAGATAAGGGAGATAAAAACGAAAATTTATTGAGGTAGTTCCGCTAAAATACCATACGAAACCAATAAACCGACCACTTCGGAATAGTTAGCCTGTCCCGAACTCACCTTATTTGTCTTCAGGTACGCATCATACATTTTATCCTGCATCTCCGACAGAGATTCGTCTCTCGCCGCGAGCCAATGCTCCCGGTTTCGTTGCAGATCCGCAATGATCTCCGTCCGGATAGACAAAGCCAGCGATTCATATTCCTCCGGCAGAAACCGGCGTATATCGTTCAATACATACCGGAGCGTAGATGCGTACGCACTGTACCGGATCCTTTCGTCGCTACTGCGGGCACAAACAACAAAAGCATACAGGTTCGCTTCCGATTCGGGTGCAATACCGAACTGATGCGCCATTTCATGCGCCAGGGTGAACGGATAGGTAAAATTCAGGCTGTAGTTATTCACATGGATCTCATTGAAAAACGGTCCGAAATACCCGGAAACACCCATTTTCGAATATACCGTTTCGAACATCATCGGTTTTACCCTCCTTTTTCCATTGGGATAAGATACCTTTAACGACTGATGCAACGCCTGATACGATAATTCAACTTTACGCCGGACATCGTTCTTCGCCATATCCGTGCAATCGGCATAATAACGGTTCGCATGATCAATGAACCGGACAGCAAAATCCCTGAAAATTTCCGGATCGAATGTCATCTCCGCCACGTCGCTCCGCTCGTAGAAATCTTCCCGGAAATAAGCGATTCCCCAGCTAAAATAGAACCAGGCCACAATGACGGTCACGAACCGGATCAGCGAAAAAAGGAACTTTGAAAAAGTGATCTTACGTATGATGGCGAACAGGATCAACTTTACCAACAGCAGCACCGCCAGGATCAGGAATATATCGTATAATGAAAAGGGGAAGAGGGTCGAGACAGAAGAGAGTATGGCACCCACAACAGGGTAAATCACGCTTATATACCATTCGGAAAGCGTCGCGCTAAGGCTAAATACAAAGATCATCGCAAATAATGCGCCTGCAATTATCAGCAAAAGCATGAATTGTCGCTTTTGCACTCTATCACCATGTTTTGACATCATGTTATCAAAAATACTGCTTTTTCTAAAATCCCATGTATCATGCCGGATATATTTTGGTTCAAAACTCAATAATAGTCCGGTAGATTTTTACTTAATACAGATAAATCAAGAAATTAAAAAACACATCCAAGAAGGCATATTTTTTATTGATAATCAAACAATTATAATCGATATCCTGAAAGAATACCTAACAGTTGAGCTCTATAAACCTGGAATTAAATTCTCCGTAGACCTTGCACAAATTATCTAGCTTTTCCGGTAGACGTAACAACCGGCTTCCGACGGGTGATCCTGCACATAAGTTTCCGGATGCTCCTTTCTCAGTATCCACACCACCATAAAATCCCCCGCCGCAGCGCCGGTAAAAATAACCCCCAATAACAGCAGCAGTCCACTTCCGTTGAAAAGGGATATAACAGCCGGGACAATCCCCAGCAGCAGCGCCGGCATCAATGCCCCAAGGAAGTAATGTTTTATCTTTAGCGGTTCTTTGCAGTGGCAATAAGGCGTAAGCATCTGCCACATCACCCCGAAGCGGATGCTTTTAAGCCCGTTTTTGGCAAATAACCCGAAAAAAAGCCCGTGGATCAGTTCATGAATGATAATACCGACCACAAATAACAATATGAATAAAAGGCTTTGCTGCATTGAGAGTGAGAGATCTGGTTTCCAAATAAAGTAAAAAGGAACGCCGAACAGTACCGCCGCAGCGCCGGTGATCGCCAGAGCCACACCGCTTGCGGTATACATATTGATCGTCCTCAGCTCTTTTTCGTAATTGTCAAAACTTTTCATTGTCAAAAAGATAAATTTAAACTTCTTACTTTATCGTAAGCATGCTTCTCAATTTCCCGCTGTATATCCGACAATTGGTCCGACCTCATATAAGTTCTGCCGTCCTCTATCACGGTGAGTGTACCGGCAATTTTGACCAGTTGATCCAGATCGTGAGAAGAGATAAGAATTAAAGTATCCTGCTTTTTTAATTCCGATAATAGTTCCGACAAATAGGCTGATGACAAAACATCCAGTCCGTTGAATGGTTCATCCAGCAACAGCACGTCATTTTGTTGTAACAAGAGCGCCAAAAGGTGTAGTTTTTTGAGCATACCCGTTGAATACTCATCGGCAAACTTATGCAAAGGCAATTCAAAGAGCCGGTTCAACCGATCCGTTTTCTCTTTGTCCTCTTTGCAGTTCTTTGCCGAAAGGCAAAAACGAATGAATTCGTAGCCGGTAATGCGTGGAAAAATATAGGGATTAGCCGTCAACAGTCCGATCGTTTTGATATTCTTCCGCTCAATATTTCCATTGTAAGGAATATATCCCGCAACGCAATTCAAAAGAGTACTCTTTCCTGCCCCATTATTACCTATAACGCCATTTATAGCGCCTGAACGATAGCGCAGGTTTACATTCTCCAAAACCGTGGTTTTACCATACGATTTACTTAGTAATTCAACGATTAGTTCTTTCATTCGATTAAAAATTAGACGCAAGAGCCAAGAATCAAGACGCAAGACATTTCAATCCTACTTGTGTGTGAATCTGTATTTCATGAGTGTTCCTTTCGATCATTCTTCACCAATTCCTTTCATTTTTTGTCCGTCCGCAGCATACAAACAACTTATAAACGTTTTTCATAGACGGAAATAATTGCGCGAATATTTTTTATAAAGAGAAAATACAATATTACCGTATAAACCGGCACTATGATAATGCCGTAAAGCGTAATACTCAAGGCTCCCTGTAGCAATAGTCCAAAGAAAAAGATAACTGTCGCCAACGGAGCGGAAGGATAGAATGCGTACTTCGTCCAAAGCAATTGTACATTTATCAGTAAAACGGCCGGGAAGAACAATAACGTAACCATCCGTTCGGCCGGAAAAAGGAAGAACAGCGCTGCCACCAATGGAAACAGGTACAGGGCAGTGTTATAAAGAGTTTCTAAAAGTGTTCTCGTAATAAAATGTTTTGTGTTTATGTACATCTGTACAAAATCGGCTTCTTCGGTTTCCATTATAGTAGCCAAAAATCCGATAAACGTCCCCCCGCCCAGAACGACTATCCCTAAATTGTAGTTGTCATGTATATAGGCAATTACGATAAACAGGGCAATTAAAATCCAAATCACAGGCAATATATATCGCTGTTGAGCATGCCACAAATAACTGCTTTTCATAAAAAAGGGAGACGGCAAAACGGGTCTGAGCTTTACACTACGTCGTGCGGACAGATCAAGCGCCGAATATAAGAAAGCAACAATGACAGCCGTCATCCATAAATATCCGTTTACCAATACAAACGGAAGAGAAAGGAAAAAAGAATCTATAAAAACCGACAAAGGGTACAGATCCCGATATTGCCTCAGAAAAAGCCGCTTATCTGCCCTGTAATTTATCCGGCTGCAAAGGAAAAACTGTATAACAATTGCCCCGGCGATCGATTGCCACGTTACGGGGATATCAATTTTCAATAAAACATACCCCAACAGCAGCGCCATAGCCGATAAGAGGAAAGCATAAGGAAACGGCACCTGTATAAGGAACCGTTTACACACTGTCCACTTTAATTGTAATATGAGTAGCAACTGTTTTAGCAACATTGGCCTCATTGAGACTGCATTGTTTCACACTCTTTATAGCAAAGATAAAACTTAACTTCTGAATTATATACTATGAACAAAAAACTTTTTACCTTTGCAAAGTATATAAGGGAATGGAACTTCCCTGTTATAAACCGCTAATATAAATAGCTGATAGTTCCTACTTGATTAATCAATAAAAATAAAGATTATGAGTAGGAATTTTGTATTTGTAGACTTCCCGGTTGGCGGTAAGACTCCCGGAAATAAAGGAATAATATCTGCTCATGTAGTAACTACATGGGCTATACCTGTTTGTATATATTTATTTTAAAATAATTGACTTATGAAGATTACAAAAGTAGAAGCGATCGAAGTGCTCGATTCAAGAGGAAATCCAACAATAGAAGTAGATTTAACATTAGAAGGCGGGGCACATGCCTGTGCCATGGTTCCCAGCGGTGCATCGACAGGGGAACGGGAAGCAACCGAACTTCGCGATAGAGACAAAAACCGTTATGGAGGTAAAGGCGTTCTCAAAGCGGTAGAAAATGTAAACGGACTTATTGCTAAAGAAATTACCGGCAGATGCTTTATCAGCCAGCGGGAAATTGATTTCTTAATGATTGATCTGGACGGTACGCCAAACAAGTCCAAACTTGGCGCAAACGCAATACTTGCCGTGTCGATGGCTTATGCCCGTGCAAAAGCGATGAGTATGGGACTGCCGTTGTACCAATATCTTGGCGGGAGCAATGCCTATGTACTGCCCGTACCCTGCATGAATGTGATCAACGGAGGAAAACATGCCGATAACAATGTGGATTTTCAGGAATTTATGATCGCTCCGCATAATGCGCCGACTTTCAGGGAGGCTATACGTATGGGCGAAGAAGTATTTCACTCTCTGAAATCTGTCCTTAATGGAAAAGGTTATAGTACGGGAGTGGGCGATGAAGGCGGCTTTGCCCCTAATCTAAAGTCAAATGAGGAAGCCGTGGAAGTTATTCTTGAAGCTATTGTCAAAGCAGGCTATAAACCCGAAACGGATATAAATATCTGCCTCGATCCGGCCACCAGCGAATTATGGGATAATGGCAAATATAAGCTGTTTAAAAGCACGGGGGAAATTCTGTCGAGCGATGAAATGATAAAATTATGGGAAAACTGGATAAAACAATACCCTATTGTTTTGCTTGAAGACGGACTGGCTGAAAATGACTGGACAGGATGGCAGGCTCTCACCAAAGAATTAGGCGGTAAAATAGAACTTGTGGGAGATGACCTGTTCTGTACTAACAAAAAAATATTACAGGAAGGTATTGATAAAGGCGCGGCAAATTCCATACTTATCAAACTGAACCAGATCGGAACGGTAACAGAGACCTTGGAAACAATGGAATTGGCCCGTAATAACGGGTATAACTGTTTCGTTTCACACCGTAGCGGGGAAACGGTCGATACATTTATTGCCGACCTGACAGTCGGATTAAATGCAGGTCACCTCAAAACAGGTAGCGGATGTCGCGGCGAACGTATCGAAAAATTCAATCAGTTTCTGCGCATCGAGCATCAACTGAAAGGAAACTCTGTTTTCGCAGGCAAGAAAACATTTAAGCATGTTCGTTGATGTATGGTCAAACAATTGGCGTTGATAACCTTAGGAAGAGATAGCCCGGAAGTTTTTCATCTAAAACAATATACTACAATGGCATACAAAAAAATTTTAATTGCCAATAATTTTTATCACAATTATGCCGAAGATACTATATTCCTGCGTGCGGAAAGAAGAGAAGACGGTACACGAACTTTCAGAATCAAAGAAGCTATGCCTCTTAGTCCCAGTTATGGAGCAGACATTTATAAAAGAATTTTTTATTGATGAAAGAACATATGTCAGGATTATTTGATTTCTTGTCCTTTAGATGGTAAAGATATAAATGTTTTTTACAAACAACAGTATACAGTCATTTTTGTTGTCTGGAAACAACAGTTCACACTATCATAAATTCACCTTACATCCGCCTTTTATACTAAAATTGTTATTCAAAAAGAAACTTTCGGGCATATAACCTTAGTCTTGTAATCGTAACCGATAAAGAGCGAAAAGTTGTTCCTTTCGATATATTTAGCGGGTAGGGATTGATATTCAAACATCTGGCCGATATGGAAGCCGGCGAAAGATGAATTTGTCCTGAATCGGAAATCTGTCGGTTGCCTCCATGCTTCCAACGATGTGGTTACATATGCATTTCCGAACAAATTCAAATCGTACAGCTTATACCCGATACCCAAAGAAGTTTTTTCAAAGTTTCGATATTGTTTTAGGGAAACACCATGCAGTTGGTTGTAATTGTGCATTACCCAGATATTCTGCCCGAACAGTTCGCCGAACGGCGTTCGCAGGTAATTAAGGCTGAATGTAAAACTATTCTTTGCACCCAGCCTGAATTTCGGAATTCCGTACATTTGAGGCGATAGCAGATTGATCCATGACCAACCGGAAGATCGTTTCAGGTAGTTCCGCTCTTCATCCGTAAGGTCATTATTTTGAACGTGACGTTGATACTCCACGTCCGGATTGAACAGGTATTTTACCCAACTACGGTTATGGTCGATAATGAGCGGTTGTTGTTCCTCCGGCTTGTTTATCTGTTTCACATCTTTTTTGAAAGGGTTATAAATATTCGTTCCCCGATGTCCCAATAATTCCATTGCATACAACTGCAAATAATTGAACCAATTGTTTTTATTGGATAAATCTATTTTTGCCAATTCTTCTTCAATCATATTCGATTTCACATAGTGACTTTCATTCCTGACTGTATGTAACCGTATAAAATCCCCATAGTTCTCATTTTTAAAATCCGATAAAACCTGATTATCGATATTATAAAAATACGGGGTATTGTATTTGTTGATCATGAAAGGATTTACCTTTGCATCGATTCCGTTCCTGTTGAGCAGTAACCACTCCGACATTACCTCTTCAACGGGGATAGATATAAACGTAGAGTAAAGATAAATACCCAGTTGTTGCTGTAATGCGCTGCCCAGATTTCTCTGTAAAAGAGACGCCATATAACGGTTCACCGAGTTTGAGTTATAGTGGAGTGTTGAAAATCTTCCGTCAAACCGGATGATATAATAAGTGAAAGATTGGGTGTATACAACCGTTTGATATATGCCGCATATTGCGCGCTATTTCTGATGATAGCACTGTCTTTTTGTTTTACCGCGTATCTTTCCAAATCCTGCAAGATGGTGGAATCAGGAAGAATAGTATTATGCTCTTGCCAAAAAAGAGAATCTTCCGTTTGGGTAGCATATGTTTCCAGAATATCCTCACTATCCACCGGCGTCCCGGCTATATTATCCATAGAAAATGAGTGGGCGATATTTGTAATAACGATATCGCCTTCTGCCGGAAAAACCCTGTTCAGACGTTTATTCAAGTGAACCAAATTTCCGCTCATTAAATAGTATTTACCTTCAATCTTCCTGTATTGTGCCAATCTCGTATTGCCACGTTCGTAATGGATATCAAAACGGACAAAAGCCAAATCTTCCGCATCTATATAAATCTCACCTTCGTTGCCTTTCACTCTATTCTTCCGGGTAAAGGACAAAACATATACTGGCCTGTTGTCGAAAGTCGTGCCCGACCTATAGCTGACAATATAATTACGAAAAAATCCCGCATCGAAAATTTTGTCTATCCTTTTAACGATATCAAAATCAGCAATTCCCTTCAAAACTAATGGAGTCGAAGCAAATCTAAAATTCCTGTTCTTTACCAGATAATATTTATCGGAAAAGGAGGGTCGATATGATTTTATTATATTAAAAGCTGTTTCTTCCAGGTAGAACAATGTATCTTTTTCCGAAACTTTGGCGCAATAATAAACTCCTGATAAAAAAGGTTCTAACGGATAATTTTCCGGTATTTTTTCAATGGCTTTCTTCAGTAAGTCCGCGGCAGACAGATTACTTATCACCACTTCGTTGAGTTGAATGAAGGCTTCAGTTGAATATCAATGAATCCGGAAGATTTTGTTTATATTCACGGATTGTGTCTCGTAACCGATAAAAGACACTCTCAAATTCTCTTCGTTTCCCGAAAAGTTCAAAGAAAAAAGGCCATCGTTATTGGTTATGGTTCCGGTTTTTGATATCGGTAAAAAGAGACTGATATTAGAAAACGGATGGCCATTTTCATCTGTTATCCTCCCCTTTATATTATATGTTTGCTGTGGAAAAGAGAGAAAGGCAAAATTAAAAAGGAGGATGAAAATTAATTTTATCTTAACCGGAAGTCTTTTTATCATTATTATCCGATCTTTGTCATGCTTGATACTAGACAGTGTGTTCTTTTAAAATAGTCAAGAAGAATATTCCTCTCAGCTACTAAATGCTTTGCTGATGAAACAGGATATATCTTTTTCGATTTATCACTATTCTCGATGTAAATAGTCGATAATATCCCTGCAAATCTTTACCCTAATCACATTTTTCCTGTGTAAAGTGTGAATAATTACATATTATCCGCACGTAATGGCAAATATAGGATTTATACATGAGAACGGCAATCTATTCCGGACCTTTTAGCCGTTTTTTGTACCAAACCGCCTTTCCACCTTTCTACCTTCAAACCGTAATGCATTCTTTGCCCAGAGGGTTTGTGTGACGCCCCGCACAAAAAGATAAAGGATAAACGACAGCCAGAGGCCGTTATTCCCCCACAGCGGGGTCATGAGAAAATAGCATGCGAAAAAGACGGCGGACGAAAGGATCATCGCGTTCCGCATCTCGGCGGACGCCGTCGCACCGATAAAGATGCCGTCCCACAGGAAAGCGGCAAAGCCGACAACGGGAATCAGCACCGTCCAGAACATAAAATCTTTGGTGTGCTCAATAATATCGAGATCATTGGTCATGATATGCAGTATCGGATCGGGAAACAGCATATAAATTATTACGGCAGCAAGACTCACTATTAATCCCCAGAAAAAGATCCTGCGGATCATCCATTGCAGGTACTCCCGGTTCTTTGCTCCATAAAAACGGCCGGTCAGCGCTTCTCCCGCATAGGCAAAGCCATCCATAAAGTAGGAGAAGAGCATAAAAAACTGCATCAGTAATGCGTTCACCGCCAGAATAGTCTCTCCCATGCCCGAAGAGGCAAAGGTGAAGAAAGTGGTCACTAAGGTTAACAAGAAAGTACGAACAAAAATATCACTGTTCACCCTGAAGTATTGCCGTATGGCTTGTCTGTCCCAAATAGTCTCTTTACGGATATATTTCCGCAGGCGACGATAATATTTCCACCAGAAGCCCGCGGCTACCATCAGCGAGATAACTTGTGACAATGTTGTTCCCAAAGCAATCCCTTCGATCTTCATCCCAAAGCCGAACACAAAAAGTACGCTCAGGATAATATTCAGCAGATTGTTCAGTATGGCGACGATCATGGGAATCCTCGCGTTCTGCATGCCGATAAACCATCCCTTGAAAGCATACATACCCAGTACCGCCGGCGCTCCCCACACCACGATACGGAAATAGGTCATCACATGTTCTATAGATTCGGGACCGGACTGTATCAGGCTGGCAGCCAATATCCCAAGGGGATACTGCAAAAGGATGATCAGCATCCCTGCCCCCAGGCCGATGGCCAGCGAACGGATAAAAGCATTCATCACTTCCGGGAAATTCCTGGCTCCCAACGCCTGGGAAGCAAAACCGCTGGAACTCATCCGGAGAAACCCGAAGTTCCAGTAGATCATATTGAAAATATTGGCGCCAAGCGCGATGGCGCCGATATATACTGCGGACCCAAGCCGTCCGGCAATGGCAATATCGATCATCCCCAGCAGAGGGACGGTGATATTGGTGATGATATTGGGAAGGGCAAGCCTGAAGATCTTTTTATCCATTGGCGCAAAAATACGTCAAAAAGACAATATCCCGAAAGTTTATCGGTTACTTTCTTTGTGCCCGTCATCGATCCGGTAATTATCCCATCTTTCATCATGCCCTTTCATTCATACTCCTGTATCTTTTTGGAGTTACTCCCGTTCGTTTTTTGAAATATTGCGTAAAGAACGAAGGGTTGGCAAAATTCAGTTCATCCGATATTTGCAGCACGGTCATATCTGTCGAGGTGAGCAAAATACGTGCATTGATCATGATGTGTTGGTCAATGCATTCTTTGGCTGTCAACCCGCTGGTCTCTCTGCACACCGCCGATAAATACCGGGAGGTGATGCATAGTTGTCCGGCGTAAAATTCAATATCCTTTTGTTCCCTATAGTATTTTGTTATCAATTGTATAAATTCAAAATACAATGTTTGTTTCCGGGAATAAGGCTGTTGGTGCAACGGCTCTTTTTTTCTGTAGATGCCGATCACCTCATAAATAATCGCATATCCCAGGTTTCTCGAAATTTCCTCCCTGCAGGGATGATCTTCCCTGGAATCGTGTTCTTTCAGGAATTCACACATTTTGATCAGGTCCTTCTGTTCTTTCTCTTTCAAAGAAATACAGGGATTATCTTTTATAAACAGGTAGATCGGAGTTCTGGAAGGAATGGGGATCTCGGAATTGATCAAAAAATCGGGAGTGCATGCCAGGGTATATCCTTTAAAATCCGTACTTTTTCTTCTTATATATAGAATGTCGTTGGGAAGGATCACACATATATCTCCTTTTTGCATATGGTAACCCTGAGCACCGATAACAATTTCCCCCTCCCCTTCCAGGCAAATGCACAAACCTGCCGCATCCACAACACGGGGAAACTGTTCCACCCCGAGCATATCGTTCTCACTTCCTTTCAGTAGGAAACTACCAAAAAGGACGTCTTCTTCCTCAAAGGAAAGACGTTCAAATGTATGCTGTTTTGATTGGCTATAGAGCATGATACTTTTAATTATATTCCAAAAATAAACATTATTTACACAAAAAACACTCAAATTACATCGATATTTCCGTATTTGAACATTTTTGTAGAAAGAATCGACATCTTTATACAAAACCTAACCCATACCTTTGCCGGCAAAAAAGAAAAATGATTTAAGAATTTGATGATTCAATAATCAGAAACTGAAAAGAAGTAAGATAGTAAAAAACTAAAAATATCAATTTGGGATATGGGATATGGATGTTGGATTTGAAATTTTGAATTTTGAATTTTGAATTTTGAATCTTAAATCTTGAATTTCGAATCTTGAATCTTAAAATTTTAAATAATATGAAGAAGATTGTATGTATGTCTTTATGCGGATTGCTCCTGATCACCACCGGATGCAAGCAGCAAAAAGAACAAAAAGAGGTTATCAAAACGGTAAAAGTCGATACGGCCGTAACTTACGGAGAGAAGAGAGCGGTCTCCTTTCCCGGTAAGGTAAAGGCGGCATCGGAGATAGACCTGGCTTTCCGCATCAGCGGGCCGATCACACAAATCAATGTGACGGAAGGACAATTTGTGCGTAAAGACCAGGTATTGGCCGAGATGGACTCCCGCGATTATGCCGTACAACTTTCAGCTACGGAAGCTGAATATAAACAGGTAAAGGCCGAAGCGGAGCGCATTATCCGGCTGTATGAAAAACAAAGCATATCGGAAAACGATTATGATAAAGCCGTGTCGGGTTTGAAACAGATCACGGCCAAGTACAACGCTCATCAAAATGCCTTGTCCGATACAAAACTGAGAGCGCCCTTCGACGGTTATATCCAAAAGCGCTATTTTAACAGGAATGAAACGATCAGCGCCGGGATGCCCGTCTTTTCAATGATCAGCGCTGAAACACCGGAAGTGGAGATCAATATTCCCGCCGGTGAATTCATTCAACGCGATCAATTCGATTCCTATAGCTGTTATTTTGAACTCTATCCCGGCCGCACTTTCCCGCTGGAACTGATCTCCATCAACCGGAAAGCGAACCTGAACCAGTTGTATGCTGTTCGTCTCCGGTTCAAAGAGGAACCTCATTCCTCAATGCCTTCCCCCGGCATGTCGACTATGGTCACGATTCAATTCAAGCCGGAGCACACGACCATGGTTTCCATTCTTCTTACAGCCATATTCGAGATAGATAACACACCAACAGTATGGGTATATGATGAAGAGCAGCAAAAAATCAATGCCCGTAAGATCCGCATAGCAGAGATATTGACCGACGGCACCCTGATCGTTTCCGAAGGATTGAACGCAGGCGAGCAGGTGGTTTCGGCGGGAGTCCATAGTGTGTCGGACGGCGAAAAAGTGAAATTGTTGCCCCGGGCTACTACAACCAATGTGGGAGGTTTATTATGAATGATGCAGGAAATTGGGCATTGGGTAACCGGAAACTGGTCTATTTTCTCATAGTCGTACTGGTAGCCGGCGGAATATCTGCATACTATAATATGAGTAAGCTGGAAGATCCGGAGTTAAAGGTCAAACAGGCGACCGTCATTACGCTTTACCCGGGTGCTTCGGCGCATCAGGTGGAGTTGGAAGTGACTGATATATTAGAGAAGAGCATCCGTTCGATGAAAGGTATCGGGGAGGTGACCAGCCGTTCGATGAGTGATATGTCAATGGTCACAGTCGAGCTGTCGACCCTGGTCCAGAACAATGAAGTGGAACAGTACTGGGATCTCCTTCGCCGCAAGGTAACCGATGTGCAGGGCAGCCTGCCCGAGGGCGCTTCCCCTTCCATTGTAATGGATGACTTCGGGGATGTGTACGGAATAGTATATGCTCTCTCCTTTGAGGGGTATGACAGCCGATCAATCCGTGAGAACGGCGAACGGCGGTACATTTTCCCCGA
>ENA-UOOI01000503-UOOI01000503.1-fermentation-metagenome-genome-assembly--contig:-NODE-503-length-49468-cov-3.915144_pt1 | contig 49468 bp, 37 predicted proteins | sample MGYA00245779_ERZ724027 | MGnify/ENA primary metagenome ERZ724027 (study PRJEB28704, sample SAMN03018318) | fermentation metagenome | biome: anthropogenic terrestrial biome; feature: soil; material...
CCTTTCTGTTCCCGCTTTATCAGTTCGCACTCTGTCAAAATCCGGAGATGTTTGGATATAGCTTGTCGGGTTGTGTCGAAGTGTTCGGCAATGGCATTGGGTGTCATTGCCTGTAAAGCGATCAAGGTGATGATTGTCCTTCTTGTAGGGTCTGCAATCGCTTGAAAAATATCTCGTCTGATCTCCATTATGCAATTATTTGGTTGCAAATATAAGTGCAACTTTTCGGTTCCGCAAATTTTTTTGCGATTTTTTTAAGAAGTAAGATGAATGTTCATTCAAATTAGGCATTTTGAGTCGCTTTCGCTTCTCGATTTCCAATTCTCGCAACGGCAGAAGACAAGTTTACTTGTCTTCTGCTCGTATAATACTGGTGGAATGTTTGCTATTCAATAAAAAACCTTATTTTTGCAAATCAAAAATATTGGAATGCTTCGGAGAAGTAAACGGTTAATTGCCTATATTTTATTTGTGGTTTTCACATTCTACTATGTGGACATCTGTTTCTTTTCCCATAGCCATATCATCAACGGTACCACCGTTGTCCACTCGCATTTCCACAATAAAGCCCATGCTCAAACAGGTACACATACCGACAGTGAGTTAACGCTGATTTCATCTTTGTCTGCTTTTCAGACACTTCCGGCAGATGTGTGCGCTGTCAGCCTGGGAATCTTATTATTATTATTACAGGTATTTATCCTGCCTTTTTTCGAGGAAAGAATTATCTCCAACCCCGCCGCCTGTATCTCTTTGCGGGCGCCCCCTGCCTTATTATAAACACATTTATTCCAGACAAGTAGCGCTGCCTCTCTATTGGTATCGGTGAACAGTTTTACCGTTTTTCCATGCGAGGGGGTTTCAGGACATTTACAATCAGTCAACTACACCCCTGACAACCGGGGTACATTCCATCATTTTATTTTAAAATCATTATACCGCTATGAATAAATTATTCATATTAGCGAGCCTGTTCTTTTTATTGGCTTCGTGCAAACAAAACAATGCGACACAAGAAAGTGTTGATATTCAATATAGAGGCGATACCCTGGTCGTAAAGGAAGGCTCGTCCATTCTGGAGCAAATAATCACCGGGAAGTCGCAGTCACAAGATTTTTCGGCCGAATTCAGAACCGTTGGAACCATCCGTCCCGTGGCGGGTAAATATGCGGAGATCGCTCCTCCCTTCTCAGGGCGCATCACAAAAACATTTGTTGAATTAGGGAAAAAAGTGAGCGCCGGTTCGCCGGTTTTCGAACTGAGTTCATCCGAGTTTTACGAAGCAGTGAAGGCTTACTTTGCCGCTCAATCGGCCAATGAGCTTGCCCAAAAGAACTATAATCGCCAGAAAGAGTTGGAAGCCAACGGCGTGGCTTCCCAAAAAGAACTGGAACAGGCGCAAAACGAAGCAAATATTACTGCCAAGGAATGGGAGCAGGCAAAGGTGACCTTGCAGATATTCAACATAGAGGCAGGTTCGCTTCAAATGGGGCAAGCCTTGAAAGTCGTATCGCCTATCGCCGGCGAAGTGGTGAAGTACGATATCACCATCGGAAGCTACATAAGGGAAGATGCGGAGCCTCTGGCCGTGGTGGCCGACCTGACAACGGTCTGGGTTACCGCATTAGTGAAGGAAAAAAACTTCGGAACAATCAAAAAGGGCGAACGGGTAAAGGTATTTACCGATGCACATCCCGACAAAACCATCTGGGGTACCATTTATCATATAGGTGAAATGTTGGACGAGGAAACCCGTTCGCTTCAAGTGATCATTGCCTGCGATAATGCCGACAGGGAACTGAAACCCGGTATGTTCTGCAAGGTGCATTTCCTGAGCTCCCCGACAAAAGCCATCGTCTTACCCGCTACCGCCGTCATGCAGGAACAGGAGAATGATTATGTCCTGATTGAGGCGTCAAAAGGCAGATATCTTCGCCGTAAGGTGGAAACCGAAACGGTGAGTATGGACGAGGTGCGTATCATCAGTGGCATAAGCGAGGGAGAAAATGTAGTTATCAAGGGTGGAATCTTTCTAAATATGTAAACCGATGGAAAAATTAATGAACACCCTGATCCATCGCCGTTGGTTGATGCTGACCATATTTATCATCTTGTCGGTTATTGGTATTTATGCATGGCGGCAGCTTGCCATTGATGCCTATCCTGATATCGCCGATGTGTCGGTCGGCATTGCCACGCAAGTTCCCGGACTTGCAGTCACCGAGATAGAGCAGCAGATCACCATTCCCCTCGAACGGGAATTGAATGGTATCCCGCGTCTGAAAATCATGCGGAGTAAAAACTTTTTTGGGCTGTCTAAGATCACGCTTGTCTTTGAAGACGGAACAGACGACTACTGGGCGCGCCAAAGAGTGCTGGAACGCATCAATGATATTGATCTGCCCTTCGACGCGCAGCCCGGGCTCGACCCGCTGACTTCGCCTACGGGAGAAATATACCGGTATGTTGTAAAGGGAAACAAGAGCCTGCGTGAACTTACCGAGCTCAATCACTGGGTCATTATTCCCCGTCTGAGACAAATTCACGGTATTGCGGATGTGTCCAATTTCGGCGGTATCACTACACAATTTCAGATAGAGATAGATCCCAATAAACTGACGAAATACAATCTTTCACTCAGCGAAGTGACCGAGTCGATAGAGCGCAACAATTCGAATGCCGGGGGAAGTACGTTCAGCCGTGGGGATTTGAGTTATGTGGTGCGTGGTGTGGGGCTTGTACGCGACTTGCAGGATATGGGCAATATCGTGGTGAAGACCGTTTCCGGGGCGCCTGTGTACTTAAAGGATCTGGGCGAATTGAAATACGGGAACCTCGAACGCAAAGGTATCATGGGCTATGTCGATCAGGAGATAGACTATGAAGACGGGGTGCAGGGCATGGTGCAACTACTGCGGTATCAGAACCCTTCGTGGGTACTGGAAGAGATACAGCGTGCAGTGGATGACCTGAACAACAATATCTTGCCGAAAGACGTAAAGATCCATACCTTTTATGACCGTACCGAACTGGTAGATGCCACCTTGCACACTATTTCGCATACGCTCTCATTCGGCATTTTACTGGTTATAGGGGTGTTGATCATTTTCCTCGGAAGCCCCAAAGGAGCGCTGCTGGCCACCATTACCATTCCTGTTTCGCTGCTGATAGCTTTTATCCTGATGTGGCTGACCGATATTCCCGCCAACCTACTCTCCCTGGGCGCTATTGACTTCGGCATTATCGTGGACGGCACCATTGTGATGATGGAGACGATTCTCAAAAAGCGGGAGGATAATCCCAATATCCATCTGGAGGAATCGAGCATCGCAAAACGGGCTGCCGAGGTTGCAAAGCCGATACTGTTCGCTACCTTGATCATCATCGTGGCCTACCTGCCGCTGTTCGCATTCGACCGTGTGGAACGCAAGCTTTTCACACCCATGGCATTCACACTGTGCTTTGCTCTGTTGGGAGCCCTGGCTTCGGCAATGATCCTGATTCCCGGATTGGCTTTTGCCGTCTATAGAAAACCACAAAAGGTATACCATAACCGCTGGCTCGAAAAGCTGACAGAAACATACAAGAAGCAGACTACAAGAATTATCGCGACTCCGAAAAAGCTGATCGCACCTATCGCGGGTGTACTGGCGGCAGTCGTCGGGCTTTCAATCTATGTGGGAAAAGACTTTATGCCGGCCCTTGACGAAGGAAGTATCTGGATACAGGTGCAACTGCCTCCCGGGATGTCGCTCGAGAAATCCTCCGAAATGGCTACGGTGCTCAGGGATAAACTCAAACATTTTGATGAGGTGACCTATATAATGACACAGACTGGCCGTGACGACGAAGGGGTTTGCCCGTTCTCCTTCTCGCATATCGAAGTGATGATCGGCCTTAAACCGTATAAAACATGGAAGAATGGCCGTAAGAAATCGGATCTGATCGATGATATGGCAGAGGTGATTGCAACGATGCCGGGGTATAGTGTAGGCTTTTCGCAACCCATTATCGATATGGTGATGGATCAGATTGCAGGAGCGCATAGCGATCTGGCGATCAAGATCTATGGGGAGGACCTGACCGAAAGCCGCCGCATAGCCGAACAGGTGAAAACAGTCATCGGAGGCGTGGATGGCGTGGCCGATGTCGGTATTATGGAAGAACCTTTCCTGCCGCAACTGCAGATCGTCGCCGACCGCGATAAGATCGCCCAATACGGACTGAATGTTTCCGATGTGGCTGAACTGATAGAGGTAGCCATTGGCGGCAAAGCCATTTCACAGGTGTTTATCGACAGCCGGGTGTATGATGTGATCTGCCGTTACAATGAAGAATCGCGTGATACCCCGGAGAGGATCGGGGCGTTGATGCTTACTTCGGCTTCCGGAACAAGGGTGCCGCTTTCCACCGTGGCAGAGGTAAAAACGACGACAGGCCCCAGTATGATCTCCCGTGAAATGAACCAGCGTTTTACTACCGTGCGTATGAACCTGCGGGGCAGGGATCTGACCTCATTCGTCAAGGAAGCCCAATCGACAATAGAAAAAGAAGTGCAATACGACCGCTCCCAATTTCAGTTTCACTGGGCAGGACAGTTGGAAAACCAGCACCGGGCGTTCGGCCGCCTTGCCGTCATCATGCCCATCACATTGGCGGTGATGTTCCTCCTTCTGTTCTTTGCCTTTGGGAAATTCCGTCAGGCGGGTTTGCTTATCGGGATGTTGCCGCTCGCGGTTTTCGGAGGGATGCTTGCACTGGTAGTGCGCGGGATGACGTTTAATGTGTCGTCGGCGGTGGGATTTATCGCCTTGTTCGGGGTCTTTATACAGAACGGCGTTATCATGATCTCCCATATCAATATAATGCGGAAAAGGGGGGTCGAACTGAAAGAAGCCGTGATCTCAGGTTCATCACACAGGCTACGGCCGGTACTGATGACTGCTACCGTAGCGGTCCTGGGACTACTACCGGCATCATTATCGACCGGTATCGGTTCTGACGTGCAGCGCCCGCTTGCGACTGTAATTGTGTACGGTTTGTTGTTCGGAACCATTCTCATCCTCTATATATTGCCGGCGCTCTACTACATCCTGGAAAAAGGAAAAACAACTCAAACGACTGACCAATGACAAATAAAATAAATTTTTGGAAATCCATCCTGTTGTGTATACTCTGCTTCATGGCTGTTGCAGTTCATGCACAGGAAAAACGGATACTGACATTCAATGAATACTTAGACAATGTCAAAAACTCCAATGTCAGCTATCTGGCTGAAAAGTATAATGTGGATATTGCCGATGCGGCGGTGAAAGCCTCGAAAGTCTTTCCCGACCCCGAATTGTCGGTCAGCTATGCGAACAATCAAAATTGGGACCTGCAAATGGGATACGGTATCGATGCTGAATTGAGCTATATGCTTGAACTGGGCGGTAAGCGGAAAGCGCGCATACGGTTGGCACAAAGTGAAAAAGAGATGACCGAAGCGTTGCTGGAAGACTATTTCCGCAACTTACAGGCAGATGCGACCATCGCATACCTGGCGGCGCTGAAGCAAAAGGCCCTGTTGGAGATCCAAGGATCATCCTACACTCAAATGGCACGCCTTGCCCAGGCGGACAGCATACGTTTCCGGCTGGGCGATATCACGGAAGTCGATGCTCTCCAGTCAAAACTCGAAGCCTCCACCATGCTAAACGATTTGTATGAGAGCGAGGGAGAATTGCATGAGGCTCTGATCCAATTGGCTTTATTGCAAGGGAGTGTGAATGGGGTATTACCGGATTCGATAGGGGGTGCCCTTGCCTATTATAAACGTCATTTCGACCTGCCGGTACTGATCACGACAGCACAGAATAACCGTGCCGATTTGCAGGCTGCTTTGAAAAACAATGAGGTTTCACAAAACAACCTGCGACTGGCTAAAGCAAACCGGGCTATTGACCTTGGCATAAGTCTGGGTGGTACCTATTCTTCGATAGTACGGAATGAAATAGCGCCCGCACCCGCATTTAAAGGTATTATGGCCGGGGTCACCATCCCTCTGAAATTCTCCAATACAAACAAAGGCGAATTGCGGGCTGCCCAATTTGCTGCGGAACAGCAGGAAAGACAGTATGAAGCCGTTCAGTTGCAGATCAGTTCGGAAGTGGTACAGGCTTACCATAAATATATGACCACCTGCCGCCAGGTAGAGCAATTTAACACCGGATTTTTGCAGGACGCGGAGACAATCTTCCAAAAAAAGAGGTACAGTTATGAGCGGGGTGAGACCAGTATCCTTGAAGTGCTGAATGCACAACGTACCCATAACGAGGTACAGGTAAGCTACAACGAAACCCTTTTTGCATGTGCGGTCGCTTTGGTCGAGTTGGAACGCGCCTGCGGGATATGGGATATCGAAATGGACTAGTTAAGATAGTATGTGATATTGTTTGGGGTGAACAAAATGAAATTCAAAGTGTTTCAGTGTTAAAGAATCTAATCTCATATTAACTTAAATAAAAGATATACTATTATGAAGATTATCAGTTTGGTGGTTTTTCTGACTTTGGTAAGTCCGATACTTGATCCGTCCGCTTACGCTTGTACCCGTGTTGTATATAAAGGGCCGGAGAATACTGTGATAACAGCGCGCTCGATGGATTGGAAGACTGAAATAGACGCTAATCTATGGGTATTTCCCAAGGGGATGCAACGCAACGGAGAGGTAGGTCCACTTTCTGTAGAATGGACATCGAAGTATGGGAGCATCATTACGAGTGCATGGGATATTGCAACGGCTGACGGCATGAACGAAAAAGGATTAGTGACCAATATATTGTGGCTTGTTGAGTCAGAATATCCCCAATTCGATCCCAACGGCGCAAAACAAGGGATAGCGATCTCTCTATGGGCCCAGTATGTGTTAGATAATTTTGCAACCGTAGAAGAAGCTGTTAACCGGTTGAAAGATGAACCATTCATCCTGGTGAGTGATTACATACCCGGTACTGATAAATTTACGACCTTGCATTTATCTATATCCGATGCTCAGGGAGACAATGCCATTTTTGAATATATCAATGGAAAGTTGGTCATTCATCATGATCCTTCTTATGTGGTTATGACCAACTCCCCTACCTTTGATCAACAACTGGCTTTGAATGAATATTGGAAAGGAATACCCGGGACGATGATGCTTCCGGGGACTAACCGGGCTGCCGACCGTTTTGTCCGTGCCTTCTATTACATTCATGCTATTCCTCAGACCAATGATATCCGCACTTCAATAGCCAGTGTCTTTAGCGTCATTCGAAACTGCTCTGTTCCGTTCGGTATTTCTTCCGAAACAGAACCTAACATTTCATCTACCCGTTGGCGGTCTGTATCGGATCAAAAGAATTTAGTCTATTTCTTCGAGACTGCGCTTACTCCCAATACATTCTGGGTGAACCTGAAAGATTTCGATCTGAGCGAGAAAGGAGAAGTGATGAAACTGAATTTGGATAATTTTGAGACATACAGCGGAAAGGCAAACAGCTCTTTTAAGTCCGCACCCGCATTTAAATTTATGGGTATCTGAAAAAACAAAGAGTGACATATTATTATAGCTTTCTAAAGGAGAGCTAAAGCCCGCCGAATCGTGAAGTGTCTACCTCTTTGCGTTCGGTTTCCTTGTATCCTCCAAAGCGGTAGACGAAGGAGAGGGAAACTGTCCGTGTGTCCTGAAATGCTTTCAGGGTACTTTTCTGCCCTTTGTAGTTAACGGATGCTGCGGGTATTCTTGTATTAAAAATATCATCGGCTTTCAGGATCAATCTGGCGCGGTCTTTATGGAATGTCCATGTAAGCGCTGTGGAAAGATTGCCCGAAACCCCCAGGTCGTAAATACCCTGTATGGCGCCCGGCGTGGAGATATATCCCGAAACATTCATTTTCAGGTCGGGTTTTGAAGCGAGGGAGATATCGTGGTTCATCTGAAATATCCCGACAACGGTTTTTCGGTCGAACGAAATATCAAAGAACGCATCGTCTTTCTCGCGCCAATACATCCCGTTGGCAACGAATCGCGATGAAATGCGCCTGCCGATATTGAACGGGATTACAGTCAGTAACCCGATATTCCGGCGATATGTATAGTTCTGTTCCATAAATTCCTGCCGCAGTTCGTGGGGCGACTGATACGGCAACTGCGCAAAATAACCGGGGGTGTAGTTCATATAGGGACGGATAACATATTTCTGCCGGAATATATAAGTTAATCCTACGCTGTAATCTCTCATCGGACGTAGATAGGGATTTCCGTATGTTACCCCATAGGCGCTGAAATAGAATATATTCGGGCTCAGGCTCCAGTAAGAAGGATATTCTTTGTCGGAAGAGACGGCAAACTGAAAAATATGCTCTTGGGCAGGACGATAGCTTATGTTCACCGTAGGAAACCACGCCACATTGTTCCAAAGTTCTTTTTTGGTTCCGCCGGATATCTCTTCGGCGTTGTAATACTCCGCTGCGATAGATGCCTGCACCGATAATCTTTCGGTGAACGATTTGGAAAATCCGGCAAAGAAATTCCAGATATGCTCCTGCTGCCGTGTATCGAACGTGGCTTCGTCGTATTCAGCGCCGTCCTTCAATGCATCGGAACGGTTTTTGGCGCGCACCCCCGAATAATTCAGCCCATAATTGAGATTCCAGTTGTTCTTAAGCGGATGCGACCGGTTGGCATACAACATGATGCGGTCGATTTTCTGTCGTGATTGGTAAGTCATCTCTTCCGCCGGTACAGAAGAGCTCCGAAATGAATTTTGCAGAAAATAATCTGACTCATCGTGAAAGGAGGTATAGTCCGCTCCGATATTCAATCCGAAATGACCGGTATAATCCGCTTTTATATTGTGGGTGGAAGAAGGTCCGTCAAGCCCCATTTTCATATCGGTTACCTCCCCTGAAATGTCGGTAGATGCTATACGGTCGGACTTTGTATCATCAAAAATGCCGGTGTAGGCGATATCGACTTTGTCTTTGTTGCTGAAAGTGTGCTGTAAAGCCAGGCGGGTATTGTGGCTTCCACCTTTTGTTGTGCCCTCACTGTATTGGACAATATCATGTACCGTGCCGTGTAGGGTATGCTCTGCCGTCAGGTCTTCAGAATTGAATCTTTTACTGTTCCTGTAAGAATAGGATGCATCTACCGACGTGCGTTTTCCCAAATAGAGTAAATTGACCCGTCCGTTGCCGTCCGTGTAACTCCGTTGCCTGTATTCGCCCGCTACTTCGCCCTGCCATATGCCCTGTTCTATATTTTCGTCCGCAGCCTGTTTGAGCACTACGTTGATCGCCGCACCCCGCACATTGTATTGTGGCGGCGCGCTGTACATGACCTCGATATTTTCGATGCGCGAAACCGGAATACCGCGCAGCGTTTCCATTAATTGCTCATAGGACATAGAGGTTTTTTGCCCGTTCAGCAGAATGGTCATTCCGTTTGTGCCGATGAGCGCCAGAACGCCTTGCTGTTCCATTACGCCGGGAATTTCCCTGATAGCTTCGTAGGCATTCGTTACCGGCTTGTTTTTCAGCAGCGAGGGAATATGATAAATAATTTTCTCCCGCTCTACTTTCATCACGGGATGTTCACCCTCCACTACCAATTCCTCCAATAGGGTGATATTCTTTTCCAGTTTAAGATTGCGAATGAGTGGTTCTCGGCTGTCTGCCGGAACGGACAAATCGGTGTATGCCGTTTTATAGCCGATGAACGAGATCCGTAAGCGGTAATCACCCGGTTCCACACCGGAGAGTTTGTAATAGCCATCGTAACCGGTTACGGCTCCATAGCCGAATTGCGCTGTATCGTTCGCAAGGTACAAAACAACGTTGGCATACGGTACCGGTTCATCATTTTCATCGGTAACCGTACCGAATATCTCCTGTTCATCCTGTACATATTCCGATTTTGTAATGATGATCAGTTCATCCGACGGCATAACGAAAATCAATCCCGTATTCTGCAACAGGGCATCGAGCACCTCTTTCACCGGCCTGTTTTCGGCGTTTACGGTTACGCGCAGTTCGTCGGGCACGATCTCGTCGTTGTAGAGAATGCGGTAACCGCTTTTTTGTTGCACTTCAGCGAACACGTCCTTCACGGACGCGTTCGTTGCCGAAATGCTGACGGGATCCGTCTGCGCGTGCAAACCGACCGTCAGAAAAAAAAGTAGAGTGATAAAAATTATATATTTCATTGCTGCAATATTCTTATAGCGCTTGCATTTGCCGGCGCGGATTTCACAAGATCCCGCTTTCGGAATCGGAATTGTTTAATTTTTGTCTAGTTTCTTTATTTTGTTTTCCCCAATTTAAATTGATGGAGCCGTAAATACCTAAACTTGGATAAAGTTTTTCAGAGTTAACCTCTCTCTCATATCCTGTCAACGCATTATAGCTGTACGAATACTTTTTTGTTTTTTCACGGAATAAATTCATTGATGTAACGCCCAATTGTCCCCAGGGAAAACGATAATTCAGCGTATAATGGTTATAAGAATGTCCAATCGAAACGGTTTCTCCCCAGAAAGGGCGGACCAACTGCACCATTGTTACTGTAAGCGATAGTTTCTTATAGTCGGCAATGGTTTGCAGCAGATAAAACCATTCATTTTGGGTATGACGGTAGTTATTGCCTTCGGAAACAGTAGTATTATAACCTCCATATCCGTTTATACTCAGATGATCATTGAACAGCGATACGCCGATATTGTATTGGAGCGTCAACTGATGAGTCTTTTTCTGATTATTATTGATTGTCACAAAAATATTCCGTGAATCATCATAATAGGTTTCCTCCATAATGGGTTTGTCAAAATAATAGGATCTCAAAGAGAAGGAGCTCTTCACCGGGGACGGATTCATACTGAATCGTAGTTCACTATTATGAAAGAGGTATGAGTCTAATGAGGGATTTCCCTTGTCTAATTGATAACTGTTCCTTAAACGTTCCACATCGCTTAAATGGGATAGTGAAGGATTGATATTCCTTAACTGGTATGAGTAACGTAGTGAAAAGGTATTGTTGAACCGGTAGTCTACGCTCAGCATAGGAGAAACCGTCCATCTATTATATGTATCATCTTTTCTTTTTTGCTGGAAATAGGTTCGGGAGATACCTGCTCCGCCCATATACCCCCATTTTCCTTTTTCACCTTTATATTGCAGGAACCCGTAACTGATGGCATCGTTCATTTCCGTTTTAAAATCGGAACTGCCAGTATATAGGTTTTCCGTATATCCTTGTGTGTGGCGTAGCCCTGTGGAAAAAACGCTTTCAGAGAATTTCTTTTCGTAGAATATTTCAGTGATCAATGAGTGGCGTTTCCCGTCGACAAACGTTGTTATATCGGAAGTAGTTTTGTCATTCAGTGTTTCGTTGTATCTGTAATCGACGATGTTCTTACTGCGTGTGCCTACTATATTTAATGCAACTATCTGTTCATCATCTATTTGTCGTGCAAAATAAATATCTATGGAGGGACGTAATGTTTGTGGCCTGTCGTATGTCTTATAATGGGTTGCTTGATTGGTTTCCCGGATCATAATATCTCCTTCCAAATCGTTGTAGCGTTGATTAATGCTAAACAGCCCTCCTTTTACATTGAATATATTTTTTTCACCATAGCAGGTATAAGATATATCGCCCATTTGAAAAATTTCACTCCATCTGCTTTGTTTTCCGTCTTCCGTGCGTGAAATGGTATTTCCGGATGGAAACCGGAAGGTTTGCTGTTTTAATGACGACGTTTTACTATCATTGTGATTCAGGTAATAATAAAATTTGATTTGTGATTTTCCGAAATTGACGCCTCCCGATAATTGCCCGTTCCCTAAGACTTCATGTTTCACTATTTCCATCAAATTTGCCGAAAGGAATCCACCCGTCGTTCGCTTTTTCACGATGTAGTCCAAAATTAACCCTATATCTTCTCCGTAACGCATGCTGGGGTTGTCGTAATAGTCTATCCTGATTACATCATCGGGTTGTAGTGCGAGTACTTCCTGTGACACGGCTTCTACCCCGTTGATCAGTATCTTAAGTTTTTTATCCCCCGCATAAGAAATAGTCCCCGTTTGAGGGTTTACAAATATCATGGGAAGCAACAGCCGCTGTGTAAGTTGTAAGCCATTGGTCGATTTGTTTTTTTGCGCTTCCGTAGGAAAGAATATCTGTTTATCGATACTTCTTAACTGGAGGGAACTCTCCACAATTACCTCGTCCAGTTTCTTTACTTCCTGAACAAGTAATAATTCTCCCAGATCAACCTCTCCATCCAATCCCCGCAATTGAATGAACCGGGTATCATAACCCATCATTGACAGTGTCAGGATAGCGTCATCCAAAATGATCTTATCCAGGATAAAAACACCTTTGTCGTCTGTGGCTACACCTCCTGCAAAAGTGGAATCGGGATCCGATAAGACAACATTCACATAGGGCAAAGGTTCTCCGGATAGGTCATCTTTCACAATACCGGTTATCCTGCTGTTTTTTCGCCTGAATTTTCTATCTGTGATCACAATCAATTCATCCGATTGCATGATATATGCTAATTCGGTATTCCGCAACAGGGTATCGAGTACCTCTTTCACCGGCCTGTCCTTGGTATTGATAGTTACACGCAGATCGTCGGGTACAATTTCGTCGTTGTAGAGGATGCGGTAACCGCTTTTCTGTTGTATTTCGGCGAACACGTCCTTTACGGGCGCGTTCGTTGCCGAAATGCTGACGGATCCGGTTTGCGCCTGCAAACCGGCTGTCAGAGAAAGTAGAGTAATTAAAAGTAGAATTGTTCTCAAATATTGTGTGTTGGCATGTTGCATGTCTGGACTGTTTTAGATTTCTCCTGCATTCGGAACGGCAGGGATTTCTCAATTTACCGGATAATGACTTCTTTGCCGTTTATTTCGTAGGTGAACGGATAGGATTGTTTCAGGGCGTCGAGCATCTGTTGCAGCGTCTCGCTCTTGATACTGCCCGTGAAACGTTGTTCTGCCAATGCGGCATTTTTTATTTTTATGGTTACCCGGTAACGTTCTTCCATGAGTTTGACTAAATCGGAGAACCGTTGTTTTTGGAAAACCAGCGAACCTTTCAGCCATTGTGTTTCGGGGATAATGGTATCGTTTTCCTGCACCAAATCGCGGACGACATAACTGCTGTCGCTGGAGAGGATATGGCCGTCGCGCACCACTATTTTCTGGTTGGGCTGTAACAGTATCTCTTTGGTGTTTTTCTTGCGGTTGTCTTTCACCGCAACCAATCCACGTATCAGCGCCACTTCAATGTCCGGCGAGACGGCATCTATGTTGAAGGCGGTTCCTTTTACCATGACGTCCACATCGCGTGCCGTCACCGTCAGGGGAACTCCGGGACGATACGCCACATCGAAGAACGCTTTACCTGTAAGGCGTATTTTGCGGTGTTTCTCGCCGAAGCGGTCATTATAAGCGATCCGGGAGTGTTTGTTGAGCCATACCTGCGTGCCGTCATCAAGCACGGCGTACAGGTTCTCATCTCCTGAATCCATTACCTGGCTATACAGATCTTCTCCGGGCAGATAATAATAGTACGCCAGCCAGCCCAATCCGACCAGAATGGCTGCCGTAACGGCAATCCGTCCCCATACGGGTATTATATGTTTCCGGGATGGTGATGTCCGGTATTGTACTTCGGACATTCCGCCGATCTTATCCCATACTTCATCCAGTTTGGCATCGATATCCATATCGTTGCGCGACTCTCTTTCCTGCATGAATATATGTATTTCATCGTATATCTCCTTCATTCGACGGTCTTCTGTCAGCGTCTGCTGTAATTCCGTCCGTTCTTTTTTCGATATATTGCCGCCTATTTCCTTTGATAACAAAGCGGCGAACGTTTTTTTTGTCATTACTGTAAAGTTTGTCGTTTATAATAAGGACACAGCAGCGACAAAAAATACGTAGTGATAAGAAAAAAATTTTGATATGCGGATAAAAACTACAACAATACGGTCATCATCTTTTTTATCTGCTTTTTGCGGGGAGAATAGCCCAGATAGAGGGTGATTTCCTCTTCGAGTTTTTTCACGGCTTTGTAAAGATGTGTTTCGACGGTTCGTTGTGAAAGATGAAGAATTTCAGCCGTTTGCCGGGCGGACAAACCGCTTTCCTTTATCATTCTGAAAACCTGTTTTTGTTGGGCAGGGAGATTTTCGATGAGCTTATGCAGTCTTGCCGATAATTCCTTGTGTTCCATCCGTGAGAGGGGAGTGGTGTCGGCCGATGGCTGTGTCGTTATGGGTTGTTCGTCAAGCGGTACGACCTTGTCCGTATCCCTCAATGCGTTCAGACAACGGTTTTTCACACTCTTAAAAAGGTAAATTTCGGGCGAGTCAATCCCGGAAATGCGCTCACGGTTCAGCCAAAGCCAGACGAACAGGTCGGAAACAACCTCTCCGGCTTTTCCTGTATCGCCCAGGTAGCTTTTCGCAAAACAGGAAAGCGCCTCGTATTTCAATCGGAATAAACGATTGAATGCCTCTTTATCACCCTCTTTTATGCGGGTGAATAATTGTTGTATGTCGGATCCGGTTCGTTGCATCCAACGGATTTTAAATGAAGACACCTCAAAAGGCAACAATACGTATCCGCAGCTGAAAAATATACTGTAAAGATACAATTGTGGAAAATTTCCCCGGATGTTCAATAGTTATATGAATATCTCCTTCACTTGGAAAGAATGCCATATTTTTGTTGCGGATTCATTGAAAAATAGAATTACGCGCATTGATTTTTTAATCCAACCAAAATCTTAACTATGTTTTTATTTTCTCGTAGAGGTTACGCGATCTTAAAGACATAGTTATTTTTTATATTTCCCCCTGTAAGTTAAAGGGTTTGTAAGCCAAAAGGGTTCTTTTTATTTCCATGTGCGGTTTTCAAAAGAAATTACCGGCATTTGCAGGTTCAACACTTTCCCGTTTTCTTTGTTATAACTACCATATACCTCACATGTATGGGATACGAAATTGAACGTAAATTTCTGGTCAGGGGCGATTATAAATCACAATCTTTCAATAGTTTTTCTATCAAACAGGGTTACCTGTCCCTGTCCGGAATAAGCGTGATCCGTATACGGATCAAGGGTGAAAAAGCATTCATCACCGTTAAAAGCGCTTTGGCGGAAGGCAAAATAAAACGCCATGAATGGGAATACGAGATTCCTGTAAAAGATGCCGAAGAGATGCTTTTATTATGTGAAAATACTAGGGTCGAGAAAACCAGGTACCTGGTTGATTACGGCAGCCATCTGTTCGAAGTGGACGAGTTCTACGGCGATAACGAAGGATTGGTTATTGCCGAAATAGAACTGGAGGACGAAGATGAGCCGTTTGACCGCCCCGGTTGGCTGGGAGATGAGGTGACCGGAAATGTGCGGTATTACAACTCTTTCCTATCCGCACATCCATATAAAGAGTGGAGTGGTGAGTAGATCACTCCACAATCGTTACCCACCCGTATTTATCCGGCTCATCGCCATATTGAATAGCACGCAGTTTGCGGTATAGCTTCTCGCTCACCGGGCCTGCTTTGCCGTCTTTGGAAAACTCGTAACTTTTGTTTTCATTCAGGTCATCGATCCGCAAAATGGGACTGATCACGGCGGCTGTGCCGCAGGCTCCCGCCTCCTCGAAAGTGGCGAGTTCCTCTTCCAAAACCGGCCGGCGTTCTACCTTGAGCCCCATATCTTCAGCCAGTTGCATCAGGCTTTTGTTGGTGATGGAAGGTAAAATGGATTCCGATTTCGGGGTGATATAGGTATTGTCCCTGATCCCGAAGAAGTTGGCAGGACCGCACTCGTCGATATATTTCTTCTCCCTGGCGTCGAGATAAAGCACCGCGGAATAGCCCATACTGTGTGCTTTTTCACCCGAGCGCAGGCTGGCGGCATAGTTTCCTCCCACCTTGAAAGTGCCTGTGCCGAGAGGAGCTGCACGATCGTATTCACGCATAATTACCATGGGAGTAGGCTTGAATCCTTCTTTGAAATAGGGACCTACCGGTGTCACGAAGATCAGGAAAGTGTATTCTTTGGCCGGTTTCACTCCCACCTGGGCGCTGGTACCGATAAGCAGCGGACGAATATAGAGCGATGCTCCGCTTTCATAGGGCGGCACAAAACGGGCGTTCTTTTTCACGGCCAACAGCACCATCTCTTCAAAGAGTTCCACCGGCAGTTCCGCCATCATAATACCGCGGCAAGAGGATTGCAAACGCAGTGCATTCTCCCGCATACGGAAAATGCGGATCTTCCCGTCTTTCCCACGGAAGGCCTTCAACCCTTCAAAAACTTCCTGCCCATAATGCAGGCAGGTGGCCGCCATATGGAGGGTTATCTGCTCCGATGTTTCCAGTTCGGGATCGCTCCATTTGTCGTCGCGGTAATGACTGCGGACGTTGTAGTCTGTCTTCATGTAGCCGAAGGATAAATTCGACCAATCGATTGCATCCATTTTCTAATATTTAATAGTATTTGAGTTAGACTAAGCCCCTGCAAATATAGGGTTTTATTTTTGTAATTAGGATTCTTTTACAGGAAAAATCATTAATTTCGTACTGCCAAATGATCGACCAAATAACTATAGGACGTATTCAGGATGCGGCACAAATTGTGGATGTCGTATCCGACTTTGTCACGCTCCGTCGCAGGGGAGTGAATTATGTGGGTTTGTGCCCGTTCCATGACGACCGCACGCCTTCATTTTATGTTTCGCCTGCCAAAAATATCTGTAAATGTTTTGCCTGTAACGAGGGAGGATCGCCCATACACTTCGTGATGAAGCATGAGCAACTCTCCTATTACGAGGCCTTGAAGTACCTTGCCCGCAAGTACAATATCGAGGTGGTGGAAAAAGAGTTTACCGATGAGGAGAAACAGGCCCAGAGCGACCGGGACAGTATGTTTATTCTCAATGAGTATGCCCGCGATTATTTTGTGAAGATACTTCATACGCATCCCGAAGGGAAAGCGGTCGGACTCACTTATTTCCGCGAGAGGGGATTCCGGGACGATATTGTGAAAAAATTTCAACTCGGTTACAGCCTGGAGCAACGTGACGCTTTCTCGGTCGAAGCGCAGAAAGCCGGATACAAACGCGATTACCTGTTGAAAACAGGATTGTCCACCGGCAACGACCATCAGCCGCTTTTCGACCGTTTCCGCGGGAGGGTGCTTTTTCCTGTCCATACACTCTCCGGAAAGGTAGTGGCTTTCGGCGGACGTATCCTCAAAAAGGTAGACAATGTAGGGAAGTATGTGAATTCTCCCGAAAGTGAGATCTATTCCAAAAGTAATGAACTGTATGGGATCTACTTCGCCAAAAGCGCCATAGTAAAACAGGATAAGTGTTTTCTGGTGGAAGGATATACCGATGTGATCTCCATGCACCAGGCAGGAATTGAGAATGTGGTGGCATCGTCGGGGACGGCGCTTACTTACGGACAGATCCGCATGATACACCGTTTTACCGAAAACATTACCGTACTTTACGATGGCGATGCGGCGGGAATAAAAGCAGCGTTGAGGGGGATCGACCTGTTACTGGAAGACGGTATGAACGTGAAGGTGGTGCTCCTTCCCGAAGGGGAAGACCCCGATTCCTTTGCCAGAAAACAGAATGCAGAGGGTTTCCATCAATATATTGAGAAAAATGAGGTTGATTTCATCCGCTTTAAAACACAGCTACTGTTGAAAGAAGTGGGGGATGACCCCGTCAAACGCTCAGGGTTGATATCGAGTGTGGTGGAAAGTATTTCTTTGATACCTAATACAATTACCCGTTCAGTCTATATCCAGGACTGCTCGCAGTTGTTGAATATGCAGGAGCGGGTATTAATCTCGGAGATCAATAAAATAAGTCGCCGCAACTACGAAAGAAAAAAGGAGCAAAAAGAGAAAGAACCTGCTGCGACGCAAGATCGGGAACCGGAAAATATACCAATAGCCGGAGTGGGGACTGAAAGCAGGATCTCTTTAAAAAATCCTTACGAAAAATATGAAAAAGAGATCCTTCGCTATGTAGTCCGCTACGGTAACAGGCCTATATTCCGCAAGTTCGAAAAACGCAAACGCAAAGAAGGCAAAGAGGTCATCGAGGAGGATGTGTTGGTGGAAGAGGGGCCGGGCGTAACGGAATTTGTGAGGTTCGACCTGGAACGCGACAACATCACGTTTACCACCGGCCTGTACAGACGAATTTTTGAGGAGGCTGTGGCCTATATGGAAGATATGCATTTCGATTCCGGGCGTCACTTTCTGTCGCATATTGATCCGGATATCAGCAGGCTGGCATCGGAATTGATGAGCGACCGCTATCATCTGAGTAAGATACATGCGAAGATACTGGGTGAAGAACTCGACGACAAAGACTCCCGTTTATTGGAACAGAACTTACTGAACTCCTACGTACCCCGGGCAACCACAGAACTGAAGAATGCCTATGTCCTGCAACAGATCAAGGAGATACAAAAGGAGATGAAACAGGCCACTCCGGATGACTCCCTCTCCCTTATCGTCCGGTTACAACAGTTGCAGGAAATAAAGAAAATTCTCTCGAAAGAACTGGGGGAAAGGATTATACTGAAATATTAAATAAATATATGTATTTAGAAACCACTAATGTAGTAAAACAGTATGCCAATCATCTGGCGTTGGATAAAGTGAGTATTCAGGTACCCAGGGCTACTGTTTTCGGATTGTTAGGACCGAACGGTGCGGGAAAAACCACGCTTATCCGCATTATCACCCGCATTACTGCCCCCGATAGCGGAGAAGTGATGATTGACGGCCGGCCCTCAAGATCCGAAGATGTATATAATATCGGTTACCTGCCCGAAGAACGCGGATTATACAAAAAAATGAAAGTGGGAGAGCAGGCGATGTATCTAGCGCAGTTGAGAGGACTGTCAAAAAAGGATGCGCACCGCGAATTGATGATATGGTTCAAGCGGTTCGACATCATGGACTGGTATAACCGTAGGGTAGAGGAGCTATCGAAGGGGATGCAACAGAAAGTGCAATTTATCTCCACCGTGATCCACGATCCGGACCTGCTGATTTTCGATGAACCTTTCAGCGGTTTCGATCCCGTGAATGCGGATATTGTAAAGAGGGAAATGTTACGGCTCAAAGATGAGGGAAAGACCATTATCCTCTCCACGCACAATATGGAATCGGTAGAGGAGTTGTGTGATAATATCGCGCTCATCCACAAGTCGCAGGTGGTATTGCAGGGAAAAGTGTTCGATATCCGCAAGGAGCACCGTCCTAATATTTTACGGTTCCGCCTGATGGGCCATGAGTTTGACCTGGAACATTCGTCTTTCACCCTCCTCTCCAAAGAACCTTACCACGAATTTATCGATCTGCGTATCCAAAAAGAGGGTGATATCAGCAGCAATGAACTGGTGAGATTGATTCTCGACAGATATGAGGTGGTGAGTTACGATGAAGAACTGCCCACGATGAACGATGTGTTCATCAGAACCGTAACAAAATAATTCTATCAGGCTGGGCCGTTATTTTAAAAACAATATAACAAAAGATTATGAACAGAGTAGGTTTAGTAATCCAAAGAGAATATATTACCAGGGTAAGAAAAAAATCATTTATTATCCTTACGCTCCTTATGCCGTTATTGATGGTGTCCCTGTCATTAGTGCCCCTGTGGCTTTCCACACTCAACGACGGGAGTGTGAAAAATGTGGCTGTGATAGACAATACGGGGATTTATGCTCCCCTGCTGAAGTCTACGGACGCTTACCAGTTTCAGGTCATAGACGGATCGGAACAACAGGAGCCGGAATCGAGACTGGGAAAGGATCTGTTTGCTATTTTGCAGATTACCGGGGATCTGAACGAAAACCCGCGGGCAGTTTCGCTCACCTCCCAGAAACAGGCGCCGCAGGAGTTGCAGTCGATGATAGTGAGGACATTGAGCGAGAAGGTGACACAACAAAAACTTGATGAACTCTCGTCGTCGGGCAATGTGGACAGGGAGGCCATTACACAGGTGCGATCAATCGTGGAAGAAGGATCCAGGGTATCTTTGCGGACATTGCGCCTTGACGGGGACGGAGGTGTGTCGGAATCGTCTACCGAACTTGCTACTATCATCGGGATGCTGTTCACGATCCTTATCTACATGTTTATACTGATGTACGGGAACATGGTCATGCAGGCGGTGCTGGAAGAGAAGAAGAGCCGGATCGTAGAGGTGATGGTCTCTTCCGTAAAGCCGGTCAACCTGCTGGTGGGTAAAGTAGTGGGGATCGGATTGGTAGGAATTACCCAGTTGGTTATCTGGGGTGGATTAATGGGTCTGTTCTTCAGCGGATTATCCTTTTTTATCGCCTCTCCCGGTCAGGTGAACACTATGCCGGCCGAAATGGGTAATTTCGATATGGAGGGAATCCTGAATACGGTCATGGCTGTCAACTGGCTGGAGATCGGCTTTTATTTCATCCTCTTTTTCATCGGAGGCTATATCTTGTATGCGTCTATTTTTGCCATGTTTGCTTCGGCAGTGGATAGCGAGGAGGATACAAGCCAGTTTATGACGCCTGTAACGCTTATTATCGTATTCGCTTTCTTAGCCGGATTTTATAGCGTGAATAATCCCGACGGGCCACTGGCTTTTTGGGCATCATTGATTCCATTCAGTTCGCCTATCGTGATGATGGTGCGTATCCCCTTTGGAATTCCCTTGTGGGAGAAGCTGTTATCCATCCTGCTGCTTTATGGGACATTTGTGCTTCTCTCTATCCTTGCCGCCAAAATTTACCGGGTAGGTATTCTGATGTACGGCAAAAAACCATCGATCAGAGAAATGATAAAGTGGATAAGATATAAATAAATTTTTGCTCATGTTTCGCATAAAAAACCGACAAAAAGATGTATTTTTGCAGTTATAATAACTGATTGTAAACATAAAAGGTTTCTTTTCTGTTATATTAATCTTAAGCATGTGCCTGATTTCTATGAAATCACGCATGTGCTTTTTTTTATTGATAACGTATAAAGACAGTAAAATATACTCATATGAAACCGACATGTTTAAAATAATCATTAAACATCCGAGGGGAATAATTATTTTACACATCAAAGGTTCCATACACCGAAAAAAATAAAATAAGCGTATGAAATTTGAAAAAATGCACGGTGCGGGCAACGACTATATCTATGTCAACCTGTTCGAGGAGCGGGTGGATGATCCTGCATTATTGTCCCGCAGACTGAGCGACCGCCATTTTGGCGTCGGGAGTGACGGGCTTGTCCTTATCGGGCCTGACGAAGAGGGTGATTTCTCCATGAAGATGTTTAATGCCGACGGCAGTGAAGGCGCGATGTGCGGTAATGCGGCGCGATGCGTGGGTAAATATCTTTATGAAAGAGGATTGACCTCAAAAAAGGAGATTGCGCTGAATACCAAATCGGGTATAAAACATCTTTCATTGACGGTGAACCCGCATAACAATGAGGTAGAAAGTGTCAGGGTGAATATGGGAAAAGCTGCGTTCTCCGCTTCGGACTTGCTCCGTTCTCAGGTTATGCTCCCCGAGATGATTGATTATCCCGTTGAAATTGACGGTCAGGAGTATTATGTTACATTTGTCTCCATGGGAAATCCGCACGCTGTCATCTTTATGCAAGGTATCGATGATCTGGAGATCGAAAAAATCGGGCCGAAAATCGAACACCATCCTCTCTTTCCGAAACGTACGAATGTGGAATTTATCGAGGTGATCGACCGGGCACATCTGAAGATGCGCGTATGGGAGAGAGGAAGCGGAGAAACTATGGCCTGCGGTAGTGGCGCATGCGCTTCGTTGGTGGCGGGAGTGATTACGGATCGCTGCGACCCTAAGGCCTTGCTCCGGCTAAAAGGAGGTATCCTTGATGTTGAGTGGGAGAAAGACAATAACCAGGTCTTCCTTATCGGCGATGCCCATTTTGTTTTCAAAGGAGAAGTTTTTTAATGTGCCAATGTGAATAATGTGCTAATGAGTTAATCAGCAAATCAGCAAATCAAAAATATGTTCCGAATCAACGAAAACTATCTCCAACTGAATGAAAGTTACCTGTTCAGTACCATAGCCAAAAGGGTAGAGAAATTCAGCGCTTCACATCCCAGGGCCGATGTCATCCGTCTGGGGATCGGCGATGTAACGCTGCCCCTGCCTCCCGCCGTCATCCGTGCCATGCACAATGCCGTGGATGAAATGGCGGTAAAAGAGACTTTTCGCGGATACGGACCGGAACAGGGATATGGTTTTCTGCGGGAGAAAATAACGGAAATCGATTTCAGGCAGAAAGGGATTGATATCTCGCCCGACGAAATTTTTATAGGTGACGGCTCCAAGAGCGATACGGGGAATATCGGCGATATTCTGGGAGAGAATAATATCGTGGCCATTACTGATCCTGTCTATCCTGTCTATCTTGACAGCAATATCATGCGTCTGGGCAGATCCCCGAAGATCGTGTTGCTTTCCTGTGGCGAAGAGAACGGCTTTCTCCCCGAAATGCCTTCGCAACGTCCGGATGTGGTCTATCTCTGTTATCCCAATAACCCTACGGGAACGGTGATGAGCAGAGAACAACTCAAACAATGGGTGGATTATGCATTGGAAAACAGGAGTCTTATCCTGTTCGATGCTGCCTACGAGGCTTTTATCCGGAATAAGGAAGTGCCCCGTAGTATTTACGAAATTGAGCGGGCGAAAGAATGCGCTATCGAATTCCGCTCCTTCTCTAAAAACGCCGGATTTACCGGCCTACGATGCAGCTATACTGTGGTCCCGAAATCGCTGGTAGCAAGGTCTGCGGGGGAGAGCCAAGTATCTCTAAACAGTTTGTGGAACCGCCGTCAATCTACTAAATTCAACGGCACGCCCTATATCGTGCAAAGAGCTGCCGAAGCCGTTTATTCCCCGGAAGGGCAGCAGGAAGTACGCGATATGGTCTCTTACTATATGCGCAATGCAGAGATGATCAGGAAGGGACTGACAGAAAAGGGCTGGACGCTCTTCGGCGGTGAAAATTCCCCGTATATCTGGCTGAAATGTCCCGACCGAACGGATTCCTGGATATTCTTCGACCGGCTGCTCGAAGAGTGCCATATCGTAGGCACACCGGGCGTAGGCTTCGGTTCCAAAGGTGAAGGCTATTTCCGGTTGACCGCCTTCAACAGCCATGAGAAGACTGCTGAGGCGGTAGAGAGGATCAAAGGTTGGGTATAGAATTTTCCGTTTAATGCTTTAATTCTTTGTTTGGATCTACCCCCATTGTTAGTTTTATGTTTCCTCCGGAAATGATGTCATTAAAAGGAATAAATACTGATTCCTGTTTTTGTCCGTTTAGCGTTATGGATTGAATGTATTTGTTCTCTTTCGAGTTGTTTTCTGTTTCTATTATAAACGACTTCCCATTATAGTACTTGTCGTTTAATGTAATTTCTATCCTGTCAAAAAGCGGACTCCCCAATTGCATTTGAGGATTTGTTTCAGTCAACCCTTTTACATCGAATAGTCCCATCGTGGCCATCACATACCAGGCGCCCAACTGTCCCTGGTCTTCATCTTGTCCGTAGCCATAACCGTGAACTCCGCCCGTTCCGTAAAATTCATCGCAAATGGCGCGTGTCCATTTTTGAGTTAAGTATGGTTTTTCCGAGAAATTAAATAACCAGGAAATGTGTAAATTGGGCTGATTACCGTGATTGTATAGTGCCTGTACGCCGGAGAAGGCATTGATTTCTTTACCTCCGCCAAACACATCGAGTTGTGAGAGAGTGAAAATGCTGTCCAGTCTGGTGTTAAATTCGTCTTTTCCGACGCGCTGAATAAGTTCTTCGATATCGTGCGGAACATAAAACGTGTATTGTACTGCATTTCCTTCCTGAAAGCCTACCCAGGGCGCAAGTTTGTCGAAAGGTTCCAGAAATTCACCGTTTTTCAATCGAGGCCTCATCAGCTTCATTTTTTCATCGAAAACCAGTTCCCATCCTTTCGAAAGTCGTTGTAGGAGTTTCCTGTCTTCTTCTTTCCCAAGCGCTTTGGCAAATTCGGAAACGGCAAAACAGCTGAAAGCGTATTCCAACGTGTGCGATGTTCCGAACATGGAACCTTCGGGCGTAGTTGTCCATTGAATTTCGGGAACATAGGGAGCATATCCCATGTCAACAAATAATCCTACATCCATTTTTCCAGCACCTTTTATACGGTTTTTGCTTTCAATTTCGTTCTTAAGTGCAGCTTCATAACCTATATTTACATCGAAATCCCGAATGCCGCAGTTATGGGCTGCAGCAATGGCCAGACTTGTAAAATTGGTGCCTACGCCGGAAACATATTTACTATTGGCAATACCATCACCCAGCCAACCTGTTTCTCTATATACCAATAGCTGGCTTTTTATCCAATCTGAAAAATATTCGGGATAAACGAGTGTCCATAATTGAGTAAGATTCCAAAAGGCACCCCATATAGCATCGGTATTGTAATAGTTGTGAGCGGGTTTTCCTTTGGCATCAGTTTCAATTTGTCCGATCCCACCGTCATTCTTCGGATAGGCACCATTCACATCGCTGGCTATACCTCTTCCTAAAATGGCGTGATAAAGCCCGGTGTAGAATTTAACTTTATCCTCCTTTGTTCCTCCTGATACCTTTATTCTTCCGAGTTTTTCTTTCCAAATTGTGTGAGCATTTAATTTTACTTCTTCAAATGTTTTGGACGCCGCTTCGGTTTCGTAATTCAACTTGGCATTTTCGACAGAAGTATATGAAAGGCCAATTTTTACAAGGATATTTTCATTTTGGACTGTATTGAATCTAACGGCCATTGTACTGCCGATACCGTTTATTTCATTTTCTTGTACCGGTGTTTCCCCGCGATGGAATACAATGCTTTCTTCGATGGGTTTATCTAACTTCGCGTAAAAGTACATGGTGAGATCGGCTCCGCTTTGATATTTTTTAATGTATTCAGGAATGGTAGTTACAAACCCTTCTATGGTTTGGTTGTCTATTAACCGGATATGAGCATCTTTCACCGCACCACTTTCACCCAGGCGGTTTCCGATATCGAAAATGATATATGAACTGTCGCTTTCGGGAAAAATATATCGTTGTAAGCCGACTCTCTCAGTTGCGGTAAGCTCAACTTTGGTATTATAATCATTAAGTGTAACACTATAATACCCTGGAGTAGCGGTTTCAGTAGCTTTTTCAAAGTAGGAACGGTATCCTTCTTCAGGATTTTCAAAACTGCCGGGTTGGGTTTTGACTTCCCCTACCACCGGCATCAACATAACACCTCCGACCTGGAACTCATGAAAACAGGCAAAGCCTTCAATAGAGGTGTGACCATCTTCATAACCAACTGCTTCCCACCCCTCTTTATTTCCATAAGATCCGTTTGTAGAGGGTGCTAATTTTGCCATTCCGAAGGGCAAGGAGGCCGGGGTGTAGAAAAACCAGCGGCTGTGCACTGTTCCGATATTTGGATCGACGTATTGCGTGAAATCTTCTTCAAAATTGTTGTTTTTATCATGTCCGGATGTACAGTTCATGAATATGATACACCATAATGTAAGAAAAATTATTTTTTTCATTTTTATATTGTTGAAGTTATTATCTTTATTATCTGGCTTTTAGACAAAATTATTGATCATTTTCGTTATTCCTATCTCTATTGAACACTAATACAGGTTCGTGTACTATTTTTTCCGACAGATCGCCCGTATGAATTGAGAATAGGAAATTGAAACAATAACAGGCCGCAATTCTCTGAATATCTTGCTGCAAGTTATGATCAATTATCTTCAGACTGTTCTTCATATAACGCGATAGCACCATAAGATTCTACCACAGCCGCTTGCATCAACAATAAATAATACCGGTTCGGTTGTTTTCCGGTCCAGTCTTCATAAAATAATTTATCTGAAGTACGGGCGTTGTCATATGCATAATTTATCAATTTGGAATAAGTTTCTATATACGTTTTGGCAGTCGAATGATAGGGTAGAATATCAATGTAAGCACGCAATAGTTTCGTATTAAACCAGGGATCATGATCGGGAAAAGATAAGATTCCATTTCTTATTTTTGCAAAATAATCGTATGAACCAATAGCTGATTCAATCGCCTGGTCTAAATATTTTCTGTCGCTTGTTATTTTATATAACTCTATTCCATTTTGAATCATTACCCCTGTATTGTATGTCCAAATAGTATAGTTTATCTCTCCTTTTACATTTTTATCGTTCCAGTAACATTTTGTTGTTGGGTCAAATAAGTTATCACTAAGCCAGTTATATAAATCTCTTGCTAAATTTAAAATCTCTTGTTTTTCAGAATCGTCGCAAACGTGGAAATATCTCAAAAGAAAAAGTGTTGCGTACCCATTTGAGCAAGTGGGTTTATTTGAGTTAGGATTATCCATCATGTTTTTTTCGTCTTCATTCCACCATAATGCCCCGCCTAAAATCGGATCGATCCCACTTTTAAGAAAAGGAATTATATCTTTTGCCAATTCTTTGTAAGATTCGTCATTGGTGATGGAATAAGCCTCTAATAAGCTCAAACCCACTATGGAATTGTCATCGTAGAATCTGGTCCCTTGTCCGGTTGAGCCATTTGTCGATGAACTGTAAGCGGATATGTTGTTTCCTGCACGGCCTGTACTCAAATAACTTTGAAATGTACCTATCATTTTTTCATAAGGAATATCATATCCCAATTTTTCTAATGTAGCGGCTGCATTATTGATCGCTACCACGGGCCATAAGTATGCATATTGAGGATCTCCAGGTTGCGACGGATGACTTTCTTTGTAAAAACCTGTTTGACCGATTGAATATTTTGCATTTATAAGATCAAAAACTTCCTTCGCCCTTTCTCCAGAGTTTACTGGTACGGGATTATCAGGATTTTCTTTTTCTTTTGGAGGAGTATAGGGTTCCGATCCATCATTGCATGCAATGATGGGAGAAAATATGGATAGAACGAGTATAAACAAGATGTATTTTTTCATTTGTATACTATTTGTTTAGTTTTTAATTGTTGTATGGGACACGAAGTTTTCAATTTCATGTAGTACATCTGAAACCAAAGACGTCGTGTCCCGCTCTTATGTCTTCCGTGAGATTTACAACGGAGTTATATTAGAAAATTGATGTACGACCATATTTTCGAGATTCGTATTTATGATAATTGTACATTTCCTTAAGTCCAATGAGCCGCTCATCTTCCATAGATGATCCCATTGGCTCCATGGGAATTCTCCTATTTCATAGAATGATAAAGGTTCACCCCCGGTAGGTCTTTCGGGGCTGATCCCGTCTTTTCGTCCCCAACACCACTCATTGCCGTCTATTGTTGCAATAAAATAGTAACGTTCTTCTATCCAGCTCAACCAGCTTGGCGGATTGGTTTCGGGCCTGCTTTGCTGAATAAATCTAATTTCACAGTTGTCGGCTTGGAATATGCCATTTCCAATATAATTCAGTTCCCCGAAAGTATCATAATTTGCACCCCAAATAGCACGTACTCCGGAAATTATTTCAGTCTTTAACGATAGTGTATTGAAATCTACTGTAATTCTGTAGGGAAATTCATTTGAAGATAAGGATATTGTTTGGGTACCTTCCATTAGTTTATCGTCGGCATAATAATATTGTATGGCGTTTTCGTCTTCGGCAGATCTTAAAATTAATTGTCCATCTCCTTGTACTTTGGTGTATATAACAAACTTCCCTTCCGATTCTTGTCGAAATTCGAATCCTTGCTGCCCTTCGTTTTCAGAGCCCGATCCGTACAGAAATAATGTAGCCGGTATTTCCAATCCCTCACCGCGGGTAACACTTATTGTTTCAGTAAGCCCCGATTGTTTTATTTCTCCTGCTTTAGAAGCAACTACGGTCCAGATGATGTTTCCTGTTTCTCCGGGTATAATCCCGAGGTTACGCGCGATACTGTTTAAAGCTACATGAGTGAGTGTTAAAACAGATTCCACACCATTGTCGCTAAATGTACGATAGACAGGATTCGAAAAATCACCGCCGGTTTTGTCAAACAAAACTTCATAAGTTACATAAGATCCGTCCTCTGCACTACCCCCCGTCCATTTTAAGAGAATGTTTTCTGTTGATTTTACATCAATATCCACTTTTAAAGGAGATTCTAAATCAGTGGGAGGTGTGAACCCGGTTGAGAGTTCATATTGTTTCTCGCAGCTTATCAGTAAAACGAAGATAAAACTTAAGTATATAATTCTTTTCATACGATTATTTTATTTTTTACGTTAATGTGTATGGAACTCGCAATATTGACTACGTCGATTACTTCGTAATTCCTGCTCTTGTGTAAAATGATTTATACGCTCGTTTCATAAACTTCAATTTTTAATTACCATTTTGGATTTTGGGTTAAATTCTTGTTGATATCCCTGTCTTTTTGGGGAATAGGCCATAAGTAGTGTTTGGCCGGGTCGAATGTCCGGTTTTCTACACGGATATAGCCGTTATCCGTTCCTATTACTTCTCCTGTATGTAAACCGTGTGCCCAGCCATTTAATACGTTTTCGGCAATTTTCCACCTGATGATGTCTTTATGCCTTAATCCTTCGAAAGCCAACTCGTTTCTTCTTTCATTACGAACGATTTCAACAAGGTTGCCGGATGCAGGAAAACTCAATGCCCGATTGTCGCTAAACCCGGCTCTTTGACGAAGAATCCTTATTGTATTATTCCAGGCTGTTTCATCCAACTCTCCTAATTCAGCGAGCGCTTCCGCATTCATCAACAAAACATCAGCATATCGAATAAGTATGATATTCAATCCGGACATTAAATTGGCTCTGTACGTATTGTCCCAGTATTTTTTAAGATAATATCCTGTTGCAGTACTATTCGATGAGTACCCATACCCGTCGGGGTTGGCTCCCTGATCGCAATTAATAACAGCCTCAGTACCGTCAGCTTTTACGTAGCTGTTGCCTGTATATACAACCGCTGCCTTTAAGCGGGGATCCCTGTTGTTAAATTCATCATTGATGTTGAAACTTCCTTGCGGTGCATTATCGATATTGTACCCGTCCAAAGTTATATAAGAATCTATTAATTCCTGAAGGGGAGATAATTGGGAATAGCCATCCAAAGAAGGTGGTACGAAATGATATTGAACATTATGTTCACGGGTTATGGGCATATACTGATAATCGAAAATTACTTCCTGATTATTCTCATTTTCAATTTTAAATAAACCCTCATAACTTGGAAACAATGTAAATCCCCCGTCGGAAATAATATTACCGGTAACGGTTTTCACTTCGTTGTATCGACCTTCAAATAAAAGTATACGGGCCTTTAAAGCCATAGCAGCCCAAATGGTCGCCCTACCTGTGTCGTTACCGGAATAGGATGTAGGAAGATGGTTGTTATCAATAATTGCATTCAGATCAATTAAAATATTTTCAACAATTTCCGCTTTTGGCGTACGTCCGATAGTCTCAGATTCATTTACAGATAATACATGGGTAAAATAGGGTATATCTCCAAACTTTGAATACAGTTCGAAATAATGAAAAGCCCTGATAAACATAGCTTCTGCTTTATATCTGTTCTTTAATTCATCATTCAAATTAGGGACATTGTCAATATTGGTGAGTAAAAGATTACAATTTCTAATTCCACTGTATTTTCCATCCCACACGGCAGCAACATATTGGTCTGAAGTGGAATAAGATCCGTTTCCGATACTTTGATTGAATGCATTGGAAACTTTTGTGTATCCGTTATCCGTCATTGCATCGGAATACAGAATCTCAAATGCATCTGTTATTTCAGAGTAGCATTTGTTGACCATATACAAAGCCGATTCGGGTTTTTTCCAGAAACTCGCATCGGTTTCTCTATCATAAGGCAACAGGTCTAAATCTTGACAAGAAGTCGCCAGGAATATGACAATTAATGATTTAATCAGGTTTTTATTTAGTTTCATAGTGATGATATTTTAAAATTTAACATTTAATCCAAAAGCCAATACTCTGTTTACCGGATAAATGCGTCCACTACCATCTGCTGTTTCAGGATCCCATCCGCCTTTCATTTGTGTAAAAGTCAGTGCATTTTGTAAACTTGTAAAAACTCTTAAGGAGTTAATTGACAATTTATTGGTGATATTTTGTGGAAAGGTATATCCCAATTGGATGTTTTTAAGCCTTAAGTAAGCAGCATCGTCAATCCAGAATCCGGATTTTGCCGCGTTGTTTGCAGATTCTGCTCCTACGGTCAATCGAGGGTATGTTGCATTGGGATTATTTGGTGTCCATCGGTCGATATGAAAATCAAAGACAGGTCCTTCATTGTTATTATGGAATGCTTCCACCGATTCTCCTCTTAACCAAACACTTCTCATTCCAACTCCTTGCCAAAGCATAGAGAAATCCAATCCTTTCCAGTTAAAACCGTAGTTAAAACCATAATTATAACGAGGAAATCTGTTACCCAATATAAAACGGTCATCGCTTTCTTTTACCAAGCCATCACCATCTTTATCTATGTATCTTAAATCTCCGGGCTTGGGAGTGATTCCGTCTAACCAGGGACCGGCCTGGACTTCCTGTTCGTTTTGGAATATTCCATCCCATCTGTAAGCGTAATATGAAAACATCGGGTAACCTTCTTTCAGGATCGTATTTACATCAAATCCGTCTATTCTTTCAGTTCCCTTCATATCAATAACTTTGTTTTGAGAGTCCGATACTCTTCCACTGATAAGATGATTTACTGTTCCTGTTTTAAAATTATATTCAGCAGATAGTTCCCATCCACGATTTCCTACCACTGCGGCATTTTGTGCGGGGAAATTTCTTCCGTATCCGTATAATCCGGTCAAAGGCAGATTTACAAGAATGTTATATGTTTTATCGTTAAAGTAATCGGCTGTGAATCTCAATGCATTGTTTAATAGGGCTATATCTGTTCCGATATTGAACATACGTGTTGTTTCCCATTTTATATCGGGATTGTAAACAGTATAATTAGCAATCGGCACCATAGCAGAGCCGAAATTATATCCATTTAAAACTGATATGCCTGCCAAATATTGATAGTTATCGATACTGCCATCAGTCATTACATTATTATTCCCTGATAATCCCCACGATGTTCTGATCTTCATAAAGGGTATTGTTTCTTTTACATTAGCGAAGAATTCTTCTTCTGCAATGTTCCATGCGGCCGAAACCGAGGGGAAAAACCCATGCCTGTTTTTAGGAGAAAATCTGGATGACCAGTCATTTCTTCCATTGAATTCAAACATGTACCTGTCTTTATAATTGTAGGTGAATCTGTACAGGATAGAAGGTAATGTCCAATCGTGAGCCCATCCGACGTTTCCGGTGTTATCTCTTTGTTCACCTACCAGGATATCGTAATCAGTTTGATCTATACGATATGTTTGAAATCTCTTATGATTAAGGCCTTCATAACTGTATCCGGCCAAAAATCCAAATAAATGGTTTTCTATTTTTTTATCGTATGTGAGAAGTATATTCCCTATAATATTTTGGGTTCGTCCGAAATCTTCGGTCAAACGATTTTCCTGGTCTCCGGTACCGGGGATTGCTTTCCTGTTTTCATGCATCACATCGTTATTCAATTTACCTCCGATCATCCCCTTTAATGACAATCCTTCCAAAATAGTATATTCTGCCGATATGGTTGCAGAAAGCGCATCGTTTTTATTTTGGCGGTAACCACCTGTCTCTAATCTTGCCAAAGCGTTGGTGTTGCTGCCACTTGGTAACGTATAATTACCATTCTCATCTTTTACAGGATAAATGGAAGGCATTCGTGTTGCCTGCTCTATGATCCATTCTGTCCAATAGGCATGATCCTGAATCTGATTGCGGACATACGATAGGTTTGTACTCAATTTGAGTTTTTCTGAAACCTGTGTTTCAAGGTTCAGCCTTGTATTATATCTTTTATGTCCGTAATCGTCCCCTTTAAACAAACTATTTTGATCCATATATCCGGCGGATATTAAATAAGAGGTGTTCTCATTGCCCCCATTTACGGACAAATTGTGCGTTTGTTGAGGTGCTGAATCCCGGTAAATCTCTTTCATCCAGTTTACGTTAGGGCCATTTTCCCGGAAATTCCGGATTTCTTCGGGAGTAAAACGGATGTTTCTTCCCGAGTTGACCAATGCTTCGTTGCGTAGTTCGGCATATATCCAGGAATCGACAATTCTGGGTAAAAAAGTTGCCGTCTGAATTCCATGAATGAAATCATATTGTATGTTGGCTTTTCCCTTTATGCCTTTTTTGGTGGTTATAAGTATTACTCCGTTTGATGCCCTTGAACCGTATATAGCAGTGGATGCCGCATCTTTTAGTATGGAAATGCTCTCAATATCGGAAGGGTTTACGTTTTGGATATCTTCATTGACAATCCCATCCACAATAACCAAGGGATTATTATCATTCATCGTTCTCTCACCTCTGATGCGGATTCCTAATCTTGCTCCCGGTTGAGAATTTTGTTGCTGGATAATGAGTCCGGGGGTTGTTCCTTGAAGGGCTTCAACTACATTTACGATAGGTTTCCCATCCAGATCCCTTGTGGAAATGGTAGAAACAGCCCCTGTTAGATTAATCCTCCTTTGGGTTCCATAGCCTACAACTACCACCTCATCCAATAATTGCCGGTCTTCTTCCAAATTAATGACCATATTATTGTAATTTGTTACGGTAATTGTCTGTGTTTGATAGCCGATATATGAGATTTGAATCTGACTCCCAAGAGCGATAGTCAAAGAAAAATCTCCATCAATATTTGTCACGGTACCCCGGTCTGTACCCACTTCCCTAATAGTAGCTCCGATAATTGGCTCATTATTAGTCCCAATTACTTTTCCATTCAATGTTTGACTGCTCTGCCCCATCATTTGTAGGGTAATTGCAAAATACAACATAATAAGAATAACAGGTAATTTTATTTTCTTATCATGACAGTACGTCTTTAAATTTACATTTTGATTTTTCATGCAATAATTAATTTTACTAATTTATTTTATTTATAGGTTCATCTATTTAACTGATTCAGAGCAAAATTATACGCCCCAATTGCAATGGCCTTGCTGGTTCCCAACTTACTTGTTTTTACGCCGATCTTCTTTACCGCATGATATATCGCGGTGTTCTTGCTTTCGGGGACGGTTACGATTTTTGATTCGGTCTTCAGAAAGAGCGCCTTCTCGTTTTCATCTTCCAGATTATAGGATTTCATTTGCAACCGGGGAAAAGTATCACCTTTGACGGTTTTTCTGACTCCGTTCATTTCTTTGATTATCGCGGGAAGGATATATTTATGCGCATTCGCGATCCCTCCGCCAATGACAACTATTCCATCCACAATATTCAGCGATTCGGAAAGAGTGAAGCCGGCAATTTCTCCTAGTTTTTCAAAACTCTTTATCGCGGCTTCCCTGTTACCTGGGTTTGTTCCTTCGGCAATTTCGAAAATCTCTTTCGGAGAGATATTCGATTCATCTCCCGAAAGTTCACGGTATTCCCGTTTCACGGCGCGGATACTTACGCCCTCTTCGGCGAGGAGACGATGGTCGTATTTGTTTGCTGATAACCAGACATCGCCGCCGCAGCCATTGTCGCCCGATAAAAGCCTGTTATCTATTACCACGCCGCCACCGAAACCTGTACCAAGGGTGACAGCGAGCAGGTTGCGGTATCTTTTGGGGTTTCCGGTAGCTTCCAGTTGTTGGTTGACTTCCGGTAATGCCCCTGCAAGCGCTTCACCATAGGCGAAGAGATTCCCGTCGTTATTGATAAAGACCGGTAATCCGAATTTTTCTTCCAGATAAGGTCCTAATGCGATACCTCCCCTGAAAGCAGGAAAATTGGGCAAATCGCCAATAATGCCGTTTTCGTAGTCGGCCGGGCCGGGAAATGCAAAACTGATGGCTATAGGTTCATCATTTATTCTTCCCATTACTTCCCTAAAGCCGGTAGCAATAGAATGTAAACATTTTTGCAAATTGTCCGGATGCGCCGGAAAATCTACCGGATCAATGATCTCCTGATTATCTTGTATGGCCGAAAATATAAAGTTGGTTCCTCCCGCATCGAGAGTTAATACCGTTCGTTTATCTCTATTGTCCATTTTCTTTGAAAATATTTGTGAGTAATAGATTTATAACCAAGCAGAGAAGAAGGACGGACAGGGCGGCCGAAAATCCGAAGTTGTCATTCATCAAACCCTGGAGGGGTAAAATAACGGCTCCGCCCGAAACACCCATGATCATTAGTGCCGAGATCTCGTTTGAACGTTGCCTGTCTTTCTGTAGAGCAAACGAGAAAACGATCGAAAAAACATTCGCACAGGTAAACCCGATAATGAATATAAGGATCAGTAAGAGCCAAAGATTTTGGACAAACATCAATGCAGCAAAAGCAATAATGGCAAAGATGAGTGAATACCTTAAAAAACGAAGGGGTCGAAATTTTAAAAGAAGTAGGGTTCCCGCGAAAGCGCCTATTGTCTTTGCCGCGAAATAGACACTGCTACCCAGCCCGGCACGGCTTAGCTCCAATCCCATCCGCTTCATCAGCAATTCGGGGGCCGAGGTGTTTATTCCTACATCCAGACCGACAATAAATAAAATGCTTAGAAAGCAATACAAAATGTACTTATCTTTCAAAAGAGTCAATGCACTCTTGAAAGTACTTTGCCTGTTCTCAAGCCCGTATTCTTCTGTTTTTGAGAATAGTAATAGTAAAACGGAAAGCAAGGAGATAACGGAAAAAACGACGAAAGTCATTTTCCAATCTAGGAAATAACTTGCCGTGGCACCCGCGATAATGGGGCCTGACAGCGATGAGATGGACTTGATGAACTGCCCCGCAGTCAGTACGCTTGCCGTTTTCTCTTTTTTAAACATGGATGCCACCAATGGATTGAGTGAGACCTGCAGGACCGTATTGCTGATACCAAGTAATGCAAAGGCTGTCAAAACCGTAGGGAAAGTGTAACTGATAAACGGTATGATCATCGCTAAGGTCGTGAGAGCAAGAGAGAGTAAAACCGTTTTTTTCTTGCCGATCCGTCCCATCAGGATCCCGGCAGGAATAGAGAAAACCGCGAACCACAGGAATACCATCATGGGAATGGTATTTGCAAGTGTGCTCGATAAATCAAAATCTATTTTTATATAATTGGTAGCAATACCTACTACATCCACAAATCCCATGATAAAGAAACCGAAGAATACGGCTACTTTAGGAACCCAACCTGATTTTGCATTGTCGTTGTTCATCTTGTATCTGTTTAAAATCTGACACTTGCCTTAATGGTTACGCATTTCCGGCTGGCAGATTTGCCATGTGGCCTGATGGTATATTCTTTTACAGAAGCCGGTACGATGAAGGTTTCTGCATAGTGTACGATAAGGGGTTCAAATCTACCATCCGGACTTTCCACGATGATCTCGTCACCTTCCACCAAATTCAAAACATTGACCGAATCGTTTGTCATATGCGGTACCGGCCCTGTAAAGATGTGCCTCCTTGTTTCTATAAACTGCGTTTGGTGCAAGCCGGTTTTTTCTTCTGCCCATCCTTCGCCCCGGGCAATCTCTTTAAACCGGTTCACTAATTGGGAGGTAACGTAATCGGTATCTCTGTTCCATTGAATGACCTGTTTTCCCTTTTCTATATTGATGGGCCTCGGTTTTCCGTCCAGCCCCAGCCGGCTCCAGTCCCATAGCTTAAAAGTAAACAGGTTGGGAGTAGCGCTGATTTCAAGCACGACTGAATTTTTTCCTGAGCAATGAATGGTGCCTGCAGGTATCAGAAAATGATCATGTTTCTTTGCGGGAATAGTATGAATGTACTTCTCATCATCGAAATTTAGTTTTGGGTCTTTATTCGCATTCTCGATATCATCGATCATGGCATTGCGATCAATTCCCTTTTTTAATCCCAAATAAACATTTGCATCCTCTTTTACATCGATCATGTAATAGCTTTCGTCCTGCGTGTATGGTAATCCGAAGCGATCTCTTGCAAATTGAGTAGTAGGGTGCACCTGAAGGCTTAAGTTTCCTCCTCCCATTGTATCCAGAATATCAAAACGAATAGGGAAATCCTGCCCGAACCTTGCTTCGACCGGTTCACCCAATAATTCTTTGCTTTTCAAATATACCAGGTTGACCGATGGCATTTCAAAAGTCTCTCCGTCAATCTCTAATAGTAAACTGTTTTCTTCGGGAACACAATCGAAACACCAGCCGAAATTGCTGACTGATTTGTCCAGATTGCAGACTTCTTTCATCCATTGTCCTCCCCACGGTGCCGGGTCAAAGAAAGGGACCACCCTGAATGGTTTATGCGCTGTCTTTTCAATACCCTCAAAAAATGTTTTTTTGTCGATAAGCTTCGGCTCTTTTCCGGTAGTATCCAACCAATAATCTATATGTTGGTACAATGTCCTTTTGTGCTTGTCCAACACTCTCCAGTCATTGAAATAGCCCCGTTTATATTGAAGAGAAAATGCCTCATTTTTGTTATCAACGCCTAAACCTGTAACTTCATTTTTTCGCATCCTTTGCTGTATTTCCCAGCGAGGCATATCGGCATATACCAGCGTATCCGGTTCTATGACGTATGAGCTTCCATAACCAAATAGAATGATATTCCCGTTTTTTTGTGCGGATTTTATTTCCTGATGGATGGCAATTATTTTCTCTTCATCAAAATAATCCCAGATAGATAGATTGCTCAAATAGCCGAACAAAATATCTTCCTTCATAAAGTTTTCTGTAATCCGAAGAATTTCACTTTCAGCTTTGAAAAGTTGAGCGGTATCCACAAATAATGCGTGGGGGATATTTCTGAAATAAGAGATGAGTTGCTCGTAGTAAATGCCGGTATAACATTCAATAGCGACTATATGGGTGTCGGTTACCGGAGTGATTTGATTCAGAATATTTTCCCAGCCTTTAATAAGGGTTCCATTTTCAATGGAAGTGGCGGGGTATTTGTCATACTGAGAGTTGTTTTTACACATATGGTTGAACATGTTTTATATTTGTTTGAACATATAGATGCGGCAAATGTATAAAAGAAAATAAATAACTCCAAATTATTTTGATTTTTTTTTATTTTTCTATTACTTTGTCAAAAAAATATGGGTAATAACAAGATACCTTTGCACAAACAAGCTGAGTCCTACCTCAGAAAATTGATAGAACAGGAGGAATTCAGCGATGGGGAGTTGATTCCCAATGAAATCGAATTGTCTGAACAATTGAAAATGTCCCGGAATACCCTAAGACAGGCCATCAACACACTGGTTGGGGAAGGGCTCCTTATTCGTAAAAGAGGCGTCGGCACAAGGGTGGCAGAAAAAAATATCTATAGCGAAGCCACTAATTGGTTGAGTTTTTCGCAGGAAATGAAAATTTTAGGCATGGAAATTGAGAATTTTGAACTGCATATCAGCAAACAGATGGCCAGTGCAGAAGCAAGATCTTTTTTTTCAGTTCCTGAGAACACTAAAGTGCTGCGTATAGAGAGGTTAAGAGGGAAAGTCAATTTTCCATTTGTCTATTTTGTCTCTGAATTTAATCCGGAAGTCCCTTTAAACGGAACGGAAAATTTCAACAGGCCGCTCTATGAGATACTAAGAAACGACTATCACATTGTCGTAAAAACATCAAGAGAAGAAATAAGTGCTGCGCCTGCCAATAACTTTATCGCTTCAAAACTGGAAATCGAAACCGGTGACCCCATATTAATCCGGAAAAGGGCAGTGACTGATACAAACGGACTGCCGATAGAATACAATATCGGTTGGTATCGCGCGGATTCATTTACCTACAAAATAGAGTCCGTTCGCAACGGTATATAGTTGATGTATTAATCTATCACTATCACCTTCATCTTTCCACTATTGAGTGGGATAGGGGAGAATCGAATATCAGCAGCATACTTTGAATATATTATTATGAAAAATATCAGGAATTCCTTATCAATTGATCAGGTGAGGTCCTCTTATCCTATATAATAGGTACTCAAAGTGACATAAAAAGGGAAATAATCCTTATTTGTTGCTATTGTAAGGAATAAAGTCTGCTTGTACCTTTGTAGTTTGATCAATCGGCTTTTCATCGTTTTTCTATGACAATCACGTTGTGGAAAGTGGTTGTGTGCGATTTCATGCCGATAATACAAAGGAGGTTGTTTGAAGACGCTTGTTCTTACATTTATTTTACTCGTCTGTTCTGTGTTGTCCCTGTTTGTAGGGGTGGCAGATATCTCTATTGCTGATATTTTCCATTGGAATGCGGAAAAGCTGGCGCTTATTTCCATCAGCCGTATCCCCCGGACCGCTGCATTGATATTGGCCGGGGTAGGGATGAGTGTGTCCGGGGTAATCATGCAACAGATGACACAGAACAAGTTCGTCTCTCCTACTACGGCCGGTACGCTCGAAGCAGCCAAAATGGGACTGCTTATTTTCCTGATCTTTATTCCCACGGCAGGATCGGCTATAAAAATGATGCTTGCCTTCCTCTTTACATTTGTTGCCAGCCTGATCTTTCTGGCCATCGTGCGGAAGATACGCTACCGCAACATGGTGTTTGTGCCGTTGGTGGGATTGATGTTCGGGGGGATTATCGGTTCGATATCCACCTTCTTCGCCGTGAGGCTGAACATCGTGCAGGATACCAATGCCTGGATGATGGGTGATTTTTCAGGTATCCTGCAGGGGCGCTACGAAATGATATACCTGAGCCTGCCTGCCATCATCATCACCTACCTTTATGCGAACAAATTCACCGTAGTAGGGATGGGTGAGGATTTTTCCAGGAACCTGGGATTGAATTACGCGGCGATCATGAATATCGGCCTTTTCTGTGTATCGCTCACGGTAAGCGCCGTGGTGATTACCGCTGGGGCCATTCCCTTTCTGGGACTGATCGTCCCGAATGTGGTGAGCCTCCTCTTTGGAGATAACCTGAAGAAAACATTGCCTTTAGTCGCCTTGTCGGGAGCCATTTTCCTGCTGTTGTGCGATATTGCGGGGCGGGTGGTGATCTATCCCTACGAGGTTCCGATCGGGGTGACAGTAAGTATTATCGGGGCAGTCATTTTTCTCATCTTGATAATCAGGAAACGATGAAGGAGATATGTAAGTCGATTTAATGATGTGGTGATGTAACGATTTGATAATTATTTAATCAATAAATCAGTAAATTGACACATCTTATTATTGCGAGTTCCATCCACCTTGATGTAAAGAAATAAAACAATTGTATGAAAAGGATAAAGAAGAATTTTCTGATCGTGACCTTGCTGCTATTGGTGGCGGCAGTCCTTTTCCTTTTCTATAATATGGGGAATAATTGGGAGTTCGCGTTGCGCCTGCGTAGTGTAAAAGTGGCAGCTATCCTTGTCGTTTCCTGTTGTGTGGCCTACTCTTCCGTCGCTTTCCAGACGCTTACGAATAACCGTATACTCACCCCTTCCATCATGGGGTTCGAGTCAGTATACCTGTTGATCCAGACCGTGATCGTCTTCGTTTACGGTGATCAAACATACCGGGTGCTCAGCAGCCTGGACAACTTTTCATTGTCGGTGCTGGGCATGATAGGATTTGCCTTTCTGCTCTATATATTGATCTATAAAAAAGGCAAGGACAATCTCTATTTGCTACTATTAGTCGGGATTATACTGGGTACGCTGTTCAATAGCCTCAGCTCGTTTATGCAGTTACTGATCGATCCGAACGACTATTTTATCGTGCAGGGGAAGATGTTCGCCACGTTCAACAAGATAAACCGTGATTTGCTGTGGCCTTCAACGGCCGTGTTGCTCGTGCTTCTGACCGTTGGTTTCCGTACCACCAAATACTTAGACGTGCTGGCATTGGGCAGGGATCAGGCGATTAACCTCGGATTGAATTACAATCGCACGGTGCAGCTCTTCTTAGTGATTATCGCTGTGTTGGTATCGGTTTCTACCGCACTGGTCGGTCCGATCACTTTCCTGGGTTTGCTGGTAACCAATCTTACCTACGAGTTGTTTAAAACCCACCGGCATGGTATTATCATTGCCGCCTGTTGTCTTGTCACTGCCGTCACGTTGCTGAGCGGGCAGTTCGTGATGGAGCGGCTCTTCCACCTCTCCATCCCTGTAAGCGCCATTATCAATCTGGTGGGCGGATTGTATTTTATGTTTTTATTGTTACGCGTAAGGAAATTATGATTGAAGTAAAAGAGATATCGAAACACTATGGGAAAAAAATTGTGCTGGACGGTGTCGACCTGCAGTTTCCCAGAGGAAAGATCACCTCACTCATCGGGAGTAACGGCGCCGGGAAAAGTACGCTGCTCTCCATTGTCAGCCGGCTGTTGGCACAAGACGGGGGCGTTGTGATGGTGGACGGAAAGAACGTGACGGACTATAAGAACAAGGTATTGGCACAGCGGCTCTCCATACTCAAGCAATCCAATCACGTGCGACTGAAGCTGACCGTGCGGGAACTGGTGTCATTCGGCCGGTTCCCCTATTCGCAGGACAAGCTGACCGACGAGGACAAGGAAAAAGTGGACAGGGCGATCCGTTTTTTGGATATGAAAGATATTGAAGATGCCTATATCGACGAATTGAGCGGGGGGCAGAAACAGCGGGCCTACATGGCGATGGTGGTGGCGCAGGATACGGAATATGTTTTGCTCGACGAACCGCTGAACAACCTGGATATGAAGCACTCGGTACAAACAATGAAGACCTTGCGCAGGCTGGCGGATGAGTGGGAGAAAACCATCATCATCGTGCTGCACGACATTAATTTCGCATCGCATTATTCCGATTATATTGTCGCCCTGAAGGATGGCAAAGTGAAATATTGTGATACGACCGATAACATTATCAACGAGAAAGTGTTGGAAGATGTGTTCGATATCGCGATCACTGTATCGGAATTTAATCAGAAGAAAGTCTGCAATTATTTTGTTTAAAATTCAAGATTTAAGATTCAAGATTTGGGATTTGATAATTGGAGGAAATCATTCTTCACTTCTCCACTTCTTGAACTTCTGATTTCTTAGTTTTTAGTTCTAACTTCTAATTTCTTAGTTCCAATTTCTAACTTCTCAGCCAACAAATCATCAAATTAATCAATCAACAAATCAAAGAGGTATGAAAACAAGAATATTCCTTTTCGCATTGGGCGTGATTATCGCCCTGTCCGGTTGTACCGGCAATCATCAACAGAGAGAGACAGCAGGAGAGACTGTTACAGTGGTCCATAGTTTAGATACCGTAGAGGTTCCCGTGAACCCCCAGCGGGTAGTCGTGCTCGATTTTTCTGCCCTGGAAAATCTCGATTATCTGGGCATTAAACCCGTCGCCATTCCTAAATCAGGAGTGCCGAGCCACCTGAGCAAGTACAAAGACGACCCTTCCATAGTAGATGTAGGAACGGTAGTGGAAGTTAACCTGGAAAAAATCAATGAACTGCAGCCCGACCTGATCATCATCGGCGGGAGGTTGGCCGATTTCTATAAAGACCTCTCCGCCATCGCTCCGGTAATCTATCCTACCGTGATGGGAACCACCGATTTCCTTGGCGCTTTTAAAGCCAATCTGGATGATCTCGGGCGGATATTCGGTAAACAGGACGAATTGGACCGGGCATTCGCGGGGATCGAAACGAAGGTCGGGGAAGTGAAAACAAAAGTGGAATCCGCGGACGAAAGAGCGCTTATCCTGCTGCACAACAGGGGACGGTTCAGCGCCTACGGCAGCGGCTCTCGTTTCGGTATTATCCATGATGTACTGGGTTTTCAGGAGGCCGAAAAAGGATTGGGAACACATATCCACGGAACTCCCGTATCGAGCGAATTTGTCCAGAAGGCCAACCCCGATATTATTTTTATTGTCGATCGGAGCATGATCGTGGGAAATGCCGTCATGGACAAAGAAGAGGTGGAAAATAAACTCGTGAGGCAGACCAATGCCGCCCAAAACGGAAAGATCTTTTACCTCAATCCCGAGGTATGGTATCTTGCCGGAGGTGGAATTGCATCCGTGAATATGATGATAGATGAAGTGTCACAGGCACTCTAAAGTAGAAGGCATGTGGTGGATCTACGCTCTCCTTTCCGCTTTATTCGCTGCGCTTACGGCCATCTTTGCCAAAGTAGGCGTGGCGAATATCAATTCTAATCTCGCTACCGGAATACGTACCATTGTCATCCTTATCATGATATGGCTCATCGTTTTCAGTCGCGGCGAAGCGAGAGGGATCCACACCCTCTCCTGGCAAAATATTTTTTTTCTGGTTATCTCGGGAGTAGCTACCGGTCTCTCATGGATCTTTTATTTCAAAGCGTTACAACTCGGTAATGTTACGCAGGTAGCCATGTTGGATAAACTCAGTATAGTGCTGACTATCTTGTTGGCAGCTATGTTTCTGGGGGAAACCATTACCTTGCGTACAGCCCTGGCAGCGGTATTGATCGTTTCCGGGACGTTGCTGTTGGTGGTGAAGTAAGTAGATCGAAAAGCAGACAGGCAAATTATTCTGATTTGCCTGTTTTTGTTTAATTTCCTATTTTTGTTTTTCCTAAACAGATAATCGTTCCTCTTCCATACACCTCGATGTGAAATAATAAAATAATCGTATGAAGTACTGTCTTTTAATTGTTTCCTTGTTTATGGCAACCACTCTTGCGGCGCAGGAGAAACCGTCGCAGCAATGGCTTGACCGTAAGTTTTCCATGTTCATCCATTTTGGGTTGTATTCCGTATACGGAGGCGTGTATGAAGGTAAACCCGTAACGCGCGGGTATAGCGAACAGATCCAGTCGTTCGCAGGGATTTTCAGCGACTGGTATGGCAATACGGCCAACGAATTTAATCCCATCGAATGGAATCCGGACAGCATCGTGGCGCTGGCCCGAGCAGCCGGGATGAGATCGATCGTTTTCACTTCCAAGCACCACGATGGCTTCTGCATGTACCATTCAGCCCATACCGATTTCAATATCGTGGATGCTACGCCTTACGGCAGGGATTTGATGAAAGAACTGGCCGATGCCTGTGAACGGGGAGGGATAGGGTTCGCTGTCTATTTTTCATTGATCGACTGGCATTTCCCGCAGGCATACCCTATTTCAAGCCATAATGCCGACCCGCTTACACCGGAGCATTTCGCGTTCAATCTGAAACAGGTGGAGGAGATCATGACGAATTACGGGCCTCTCTCCGAAATCTGGTTCGATATGGGTTCCCTTACGCCTGAACAAAGTAAAGGACTGTATGAACTGGTCAACCGGCTGCAACCGGAATGTATGATCAGCGGACGATTGGGGAACGATTATGTGGATTTCTCGGTGATGGCCGATAACGAGTATCCCGATTACCAAATCGGCGTGCCTTGGCAGACGGCCGCTTCCATGTTCGATGAAACCTGGGGGTACCGTTCCTGGCAGGAAAGGGGGGAAGTGCAACTAAAGGTGAAAGAAAAAATAGAGAGTCTCATTAAAGTGATCAGCAGGGGAGGGAATTTCCTGCTCAATATCGGGCCGCGGGGGGACGGCGCAGTGGTAGAGTTCGAACGTGAGGTATTGCTGGAAATCGGACAATGGGTGAAAACAAATAGTGAAGCTATCTATGGTACCCGTGCCAACCCGTTCCATCATGCGTTCGCCTGGGGCGATATCACTACGAAAGAAGATCGTTTGTTTGCCTTTGTGGAGAGGATGCCTGCATCCCGGAAAATCGATCTGTCCGGGTTCAATGGCAAAGTAAACGGAGTGACCCTGTTGTCTTCGGGAGATGTTTTGCCTTACTCACAAAACAAAGAGCAGTTGCAGATCGACTTGTCCGCTGTTTCTACCGATAAAACCATTCCCGTGTTGGAGATCACGTTTGAGGACGGATACACCCTCATTCCTCTGTCGGTGGTGACGAACGGGATTTTAACCCCCCGGAACGCTGTTTCCCTTTTTGGTCATTCGAGCCTTAATTACTACGCCGGCTACAAAAGTGTGATAGGTTACGATTGGGTGTTTCGTTCCCGTAAACCTTCCGTTTCACCGCAAATCACTTTCACGGAGAATGAGAAAGGGAGAGAGGTTGAACTGGAAATTGACGGCCGGAAACAATCCGTAACCTTTCAGGCAGATGCATCCGAAACGGTAAAGCTACCCGAAAACAGCCTGAAATGGGGTAATTTATACAGGAAACCGGGTAGGGGTGTTTTCGGGAATGTAGAAGAAGAGGGCATGCAAGAGGTTGATGTGAACGTCGCCGGTTCAGGTTGGGTTGCAGTCGATGATTTCCGTTACGGGGAAAAGCAGACCGAACATATGCTTCCGCGTGCAAGCGTTGTTTTCCTGCAGGAAATAGAATCCACAAACCCACAAACCGTCGCAGTGAAGATCGGGAGCGGCAATGCCGTCTATATCCTCCTTAACGGCGAGTATATCACAGCCCATTTCTCACCCGACAGAATAGAGCAACAGGAAGAGATCGTGTTGTTACCGTTGAAAGAAGGTCGTAATCAACTTATAATTAAATATTATAACGGATTTGAAGAAGAGTTTTCCCACGGCATAACTCCATTGGATGAGTGGACGGTCCATACGCGGAAACTTTCTCCTGTCACATTGGAAAGAGGTGATAATCACCGGGTTTCCATTCGTTCCGGCGATTCACCCTCGAATGTTTCGCCCTTGCGTTTGAATAATATCAGTGTGATTTTCCGTTAGATAGTTGCAGACTTCCCTGCTTCCCGAAATTTTATTATTCACATCTCATTGATTATCTTTGCACCGCAAAAATCACAGAATGAAACCATTATTTATACAATATCCCAAATGCGGCACTTGTCGCAAAGCCGCTAAATGGCTGGAAGAAAATAATGTAGACGTAACTTCGAGACATATCGCAGAAGACAACCCTACCTGCGAGGAGCTTTCGGTGTGGATCGACAGAAGCGGTCTGCCTGTCAGCCGTTTCTTCAACACGTCGGGGATGATCTACAAGGAACAGAATCTGAAGGAAAAGGTGAAAACAGCTACCCGAGACGAGTTGATCGAGGTCCTGGCTTCCAATGGTATGGTGGTAAAGCGTCCTATTATCGTGGCTGACGACTTTGTGTTGGTCGGCTTTAACGAGATAGAGTGGCAGGAGAAGTTACGATGAAACGGGTATGAGAACCATTTTCACACAAGGACTATCGCGAATTCCATACACATAAAGGAAACAAATAAAATGATCGTATGAAAATTGGCGATATAGAATTTCCGGATAACCCCGTTTTTCTCGCTCCGATGGAGGATGTGAGTGATATCGGGTTTCGGCTGCTATGCAAGCAGTTCGGAGCTGATATGGTCTATACTGAGTTTGTGTCGAGTGACGCTCTTATCCGCGATATAAAGAAAACAAAGGAGAAGATTCTTTTCAGTGAGGAGGAGCGTCCTATCGGGATACAGATCTATGGGTGCGATCCCGATGCCATGGTGGAGGCCGCAAAAATCTGCGAAGAGGCCGATCCTGATCTTATTGACATTAATTTCGGCTGTCCGGTAAGGAAGATAGCCGGTAAGGGTGCCGGTTCGGGAATGATGCGTACACCCGATGTGATGCTGGAGATCACCGAAAAAGTGGTCAAAGCGGTGAACAAACCCGTATCGGTCAAAACCCGTCTGGGATGGGATGAGAACTCGAAGATTATCGTGCGGTTGGCTGAACAGTTACAGGATTGCGGTATTGGAGCGCTGACCATTCACGGGCGTACCCGCTCGCAGATGTATAAGGGAGAGGCCGACTGGACATTGATCCGGGAGGTGAAAAATAACCCGCGTATGCATATACCTATTATTGGCAATGGTGATGTAGATACGGTAGAGCGATGCCGGCAGCGTTTCGATGAAACCGGGGTGGATGCTGTAATGATTGGCCGCGGAAGTATCGGCGCACCCTGGTTATTCAGGGAGGTAAAGCATTATCTGCAGACCGGCGAACACCTTCCCAAAGAGCCGTTCCGCTGGTATCTGAATATCCTGAAACAGCAGGTGCTTGAAAGTGTGGGGCGGATCGACGAAATGCGGGGTATCCTCCATATGCGCCGCCACCTGGCCGCTACCCCTCTGTTCAAAGGTATCCCCGATTTCAAAGCCACACGCATCGCCATGCTCCGTGCCAATACCCTCGCGGAACTGTTCTCTATCATGGATGAGATCCCGGAAAAATTTCAGGTGGATTAAACAAACCGGAATAGGGGAAGTCTTACTGAAAAAGCATGGATATGAGGAAGAAGATTTTAGTATTGGCTTTATTATTGTTGACGATTTTGGAAATTTCAGCTCAACAACGATCCATTATAGAAAATGTATTGGTAAACAGTGTAGAAGAAAAAGTTTCTTCTATGCAGAAATTGATCGGCTTTGATGATGCGCAGGCACAACAACTCCGTCAAGTGGAACTGAATTTTTTACAGGAAGTCAATAAAGCCGAACGTTGCTTCTTATGCAACAAGCAAAAACGTATCAAAAAACTGAAACAAAAACGTGATACGGAATTACAAAAAATCCTGGAACGCGACCAATATATCAAATATGACGCTATTGAAAATGAAAGGATACAAAAACGTCCGTTATGGGCAAACTGATAGAGTGAAAAACAGAGAGGCCCAAAAGACCTCTTTGTTTTCACACTGTCTTTCTCTGTAATATTTTTCAGTTTCGTAATTCCTTAAGTTTTTGGAAATCTTCCGCTGTTAATTTCATATTATCCATAATTACAGGTTTGGCTGCATCTTGAGGATTAATAACTTCTTTGATAATGGTTTGAATACTTCGTGTTGATCTGGGTTGGAGGGGTAAGTAACTCTCATCTCCCGAAATTAAATACAAGGCTTGTCCCAATAAAACATCTTTGGTATCGCCAATGGGAACCCAGTAATCGATGTAGCCAAATCCTTCCTGCAATTTATAATCAGGAACTAAATATCCGGGATTACTGAAATTTTTACTATCCTTATCGGTATACATGGCTACGATGGGTTGCATTGCCCAATTTTTCAGTTTGGTTTTTTGGGAAGATGAAAGTTTCGTTTCATCATATATCGGTACTCCTAATTCATCGTCGTATCCGTGAATAGTCCAGGAAGCGGTATATTTTCCGCCTGTATTGCCTCCAATGTGAACCACATCTATATAGGGTTCTAGACAGAACATCGTGAGCTCTGAAGCGGAATAAGAGTTTCCTGTCGCGATAATGTAAACTTTATTTAAATCGAGGTTTGCATTCAAAGGATTATTATCTTCGGCGGTATCATAAACGCCTAAATATTCTTTCCTGTCATATTTATATTTATCTGCCGGTTTTGCTTCATCATACCATTCATCGAATGAGGTATTCAATGAATTGTTGTAATCCATCACTACATAGGGGGATCTGTTTTCCACGGTAGTTCTTGGAGCTATTAAAGAAGCCAGATAGATAGCAGCTGAAACAGATCCACCCGTATTATAACGCAAATCCAGCACCAGGTCGGTTACACCCTCTTGTTTAAACCTATTGAATACCTCATACAGACGATGATTAAAATTATCATAGAAATTAGTATAAAAAAGATAACCGATCTTTTTACTGCCGGCGGTGTAAATATGGTCGTAGAGAACCGGATCTTTATCACTTTCATCAGGGGTAATGGTTACCTCTTTATTCGCTACTATCTGGTTTCCGGAAATTTTATAAGTGGAGAATTTGACGGCGTTATTGCCATAAAGCAGGTCGATCGATTGATCACTGATATAAACATTCCCGTTTCGCTGTTCAGTGGTAATAGGTTGCCCGTTGAGTTTTCCGATTAAATCGAGCCGCTGTAGGCCTGCTTTTGCTGCTGGGGTATTGGGATGTATATATTTAACGACAGCATACACAACATTATTATCCATAATAAAACTAAGATCATAGCCAAACGATAATGCTTTACCTGAAAACTCGGCTAAAAGAGCATTTACATCATCCGTAATCCATGACCAACCGTTCCGGGTATCTGTGGAATGTAAGATCTTATAGAAATAATTTTCGGGATCAACATCGGTAAGTTTTGGCTGCTTGTTTGTTACATTATCCGCCCAGTAATAGTAAAGAGACATCCCGTCATACACAAACTGAGAAACAATATTTACATCTTTTGAAATAGTTGCCTCTCCGGAAACTGCTGCATTGACCGCATAAAGATAAGTTTTATCGTCAAGCGCATAGCCTGCAGCCGGGGGGCTTACTGTGTTGTCTATTACAGCCGGGTAGGTTTTATCAGACCCTTCACTGTATTTTACTATGAACGACTGGGTTGTGGCATCGTATTGAGCCGAAACAATATCTCCCAGTTTTGTATCCGGAGTATCTTTGGGATCGCAGGATGAAACCACGATTATCAATGTGGCAATAAGCGGAAAAATGAAAAATAATCGTTTCATAATTATAGTTTTTGTGGAATCCAATTAGATTGTGAGATTGCGAAAATAGAAAAGAATTGAGCGCCATTTATACAATTTCAGAAGTTTAACATTCCTTTGCCCTGCCGAATAATCTCCGGTTCGTCGGAAGTACAGTCCACTACCGTCGAAGGCTCCATCCCCCCGAACCCGCCGTCGATCACGATATCGGCGATCTCTCCCCATTTTTCGTGGATCAGTTCCGGATCGGTGGTGTATTCGATTTCATCATCTTCATCTTTTACCGATGTGCTCAGCACCGGGTTCCCAAGCTGGGCCACGATCTCCCGGATGATATTGTTGTCGGGCACGCGGATACCGACAGTCTTCTTGTTCTTGTAGATTTTGGGTAATGACGAGGTAGTAGGCAAAATGAACGTGAAGGGTCCCGGTAGATTCCGCTTCATCAGTTTAAAGACGGGAGTACTCACTTTGGCGTATTCGCTGATGACACTCAGGTCGTTGCAGATGATCGATAAATTACTTTTTTGCGGATTGATCCCTTTCAGGTCGCATATTCTCTCTACCGCCCGCACGTTCAGGGCATCGCATCCCATGCCGTACAGCGTATCGGTAGGATAGATCACGATGCCACCGTCACGAAGTACGGAGACCACTTTTTCAATTTCCCGCGGACTGGGATTTTCATTATATAATTTCACTAACATAGGGTGCAAATGTATAAAAAAATAGCTTCAACCTTATCGATCGAAGCTAATTTATTCATAATTAACGGAATATTACCCGTAGATCACATTCCCCTCTTCGTCCCGATTTTCATCTAATCCGTTGCTGTACTGCTTCATCGCACGGAGACTCATGCCCATGCTCGAGAAACC
>ENA-UOOI01000504-UOOI01000504.1-fermentation-metagenome-genome-assembly--contig:-NODE-504-length-49405-cov-14.947295_pt1 | contig 49405 bp, 53 predicted proteins | sample MGYA00245779_ERZ724027 | MGnify/ENA primary metagenome ERZ724027 (study PRJEB28704, sample SAMN03018318) | fermentation metagenome | biome: anthropogenic terrestrial biome; feature: soil; material...
ACAAATTTCGAAAATCCATGTTGGGATTTAAAATGTTTAAGGAACCACAAATTTCGAAAATCCATGTTGGGATTTAAAATGTTTAAGGAACCACAAATTTCAAAATGTAGGGTCATGTACCTTCCTAAAGTCGATGATGTTCGTGGAAACTTAACTTTCATTGAACAGAATGAACATGTTCCGTTTGAAATAAAGAGAATTTACTATCTTTACGATGTTCCTGGGGGAGAGAGTAGAGGTGGACATGCTCATAAAGATTTAGAACAATTCATTGTGGCTGCTAATGGAAGTTTTGATGTTATATTAGATGATGGATATAACAAGGAACGCCATCACATGAATAGGTCTTACTATGGTCTTTACTTGCCAAACATGATCTGGCGTGAACTTGACAACTTCTCTTCTGGTTCTGTGTGTCTGGTTTTGGCTTCAGAAGTTTATGATGAAGAGGATTACATTCGAGATTATGAAAAATTCTATGAAATCACTCAAAAAAATGGTCAAACATACAATAAAATCCTCAATACATCAAAATAATTACACGAATATAAAAGTGAAAAAAAATGGAAAATGAAGAGAACTTAATAATCGTTGGTATAGGAGAATTTGCAGAAATTGCTTATGAATATTTTACTCATGATTCACCTTATAATGTAGTAGCATTTAGTGCTGAAAAAGATTATATCGATAAAAATAGTTTATTTGGCTTACCAATTATTCCCTTTGAAAAATTGGATGAAGATTATGACCCAGAAGAGTATAAGGTATTTGTAGCAGTTACCTACACAAAACTTAACAGAGTCAGAACCAGGCTTTACCATGAAGCTAAAAAAAAAGGGTTTCAAATAGTTTCTTATATAAGTTCAAAGGCATTTGTATGGAATAATGTAGAAATAGGAGAAAATTGTTTTATTTTTGAGAATAATGTCCTTCAATACAGGGTAAAAATAGGTAATAATGTGATTCTGTGGAGTGGTAATCAAATTGGACATGGAACCCGTATACGTGATAATTGCTTTTTATCTTCCCATGCTGCGATTTCTGGAGAATGCATAGTGGGTGAAAACTGTTTTATAGGGATCAACAGCACTTTTTCAGACCATTTAACCATAGCAAAAGATTGTATCATTGGTGCTGCTGCAAATTTAATAAAAAACACTGATGAAGCAGGGATATACGTAGGAAACCCCGCAAAACGCATGGAAAAAAGTAGTTTAGACACTGTTTTTTGGATCAGCGGAAAAAATGAGGATTAACAGTTAATTATAGTTTTCTAGTGTTTCTTGAATTAAATTTCACCCTAATTTCTAATTGAGGTTGAAAATAATGTTCATTAGTGGGATAGGCAGAACCAGGTTTGGAGCTTTGTCAGAGTCGCTCCCAGAATTATTATATGAAACTATGTATAACACCCTAAAGGATAGCTATTTGGATATTTCAGATATTGGCGCCATTTTTGTTTCTAATTTTTTAGGAGGCCCATTAAATGGTCAACGTCATTTAAATTCACTTGTATCTTCATTTTTGCCGGACATTAATATTCCTCTCCGAATTGAAACGGCCTATGCTTCTTCAGGTTCTGCAATAAATCAGGCTATTTATTCATTACAACAATATGAGAACATAATGATTTTAGGTGCAGAAAAAAAATGACCTCTGATAACATTATGGGGGAAGTTTAGATGGAATATCACTGCATAAGATTTAATAAATGGTGGAATTATCCTGTTAAAAAATGTATATTATGTGATGGGGATGTGGTTGAAGTACTTGATATGAAATATAAGATAATTGGATATACAGAGGTCTTTGTTCCTTCAGAAAATCATGAAGAAGTACCATACTTCCAATATTTATTAGAAAGTGAAGAGGGTAACCGAAAAATAATCAAATCCTATGATGATCATTCCATTGGAGACTCTATTGATCCGGATTTGGAATTAATCTGAAACTGATAACCTAGTTGTCCATACCGATGTGAATAAAATGTTAACCGTCAAAAAATATGAACCTCAGGATAAAAATGTTTGGGATAATTTTATAACCCATTCTAAAAATGGATATTTCCTTTTTAATCGAGATTTTATGGAATATCATTCTGATCGTTTTTGTGACTTTTCTTTGATGTTTTTTAAAGGAAATAAATTGATGGCGGTAATCCCCGCAAATATAGAAAGCCATAAGGTTACAAGTCATGGTGGATTAACCTTCGGCGGAATAATTTCCCACAAAAAGATGGAAACACAGATAATGTTGGGAATATTCCAGAAATTGAAGGAATACCTCAAACTTCAAGGGGTTAAAGAACTGGTATACAAGCCAATACCCCATATATATCATACCGTACCTGCTGAAGAAGATCTTTACGCCCTATTTTTAAACAGAGCGAAATTGATCAGAAGAGATGTTACATCAGCCATATATATGGAAGAAAAATTACCATACAGCAGAAATATGAAACGTAAAATCCGAAAAAGCAAAGAAATTGGATTTAAAATCCAGAAAAGCCAGGATTATGAGAAATTCATGCAAATTGAAGAGAAAAGATTAGATGAAAAATATAGGATAAAACCCACCCATACTGGTAATGAAATCAAATTATTGGCCTCTAAATTTCCAGATAATATAAAGTTATTCACAGCAGAAAAAGATGGAGAAATTTATGGTGGGGTTATCATCTTTGAAGGTGAAAATATTGCCCATGGCCAATACCAAGCCTCTACAGATGAAGGATTAAATTTGAATTGTAACGATTTAATTTTTGACTATCTAATTGGTGGCTATTACAAAGACAAAAAATACTTCGATTTTGGAATATCCAATGAAAAAAATGGCTTGTATTTAAATAAAGGTTTAATACATTACAAATCCCAATTTGGAGCACATGCTGTTGTTCATGATTTTTATAAATTGGAAATTTGAACCTAATCATAGATGGTTATTATGATCCCATTCATCAATTTAAAAGCGGAATATAGATCTATAGGGAAAGAATTAGATCCGAAAATCCATTCTATACTGGAAAATGGCTTTTTTGTTTTAGGAGATGAAGTTAGAAATTTTGAAAAAGAATTTTCCGATTATATGGATAATAAATATGCAGTTGGAGTTAATTCTGGTTCAGATGCATTATTTCTGGCAATAAGATCTTTAGGAATTGGATCGGGAGATGAAGTTATCACAGTTTCTCACACTTATATATCAAGTGTAGATGCAATTATTAGAAATGATGCAAAACCTGTTTTCGTTGATATTGATAAAAATACATATTGTATGGATTCATCCCATATAGAAGAAAAAATTACAGAAAACACCAGGGCAATTTTACCAGTTCATCTTTATGGTCATCCTGCAGATATGGATTCAATAGGAGAAATAGCCAAAAAACATGATCTTTTTATAATTGAGGACGCCTGTCAGGCTCACGCAGCTGAGTACAACGGAGTTAAGGTTGGTAATTTTGGGGATTTAGGATGTTTTAGTTTCTATCCAACGAAAAATCTAGGTGCTTATGGTGATGGGGGAATGGTTGTTACCGATGATTCGGAATTAGCAGAATTTCTACGTCAGTTTAGAAACTATGGTCAAACCCAGAAATATTATCATGATTTTCAAGGTTTTAACAGCAGATTAGACGAATTACAAGCATCTGTTCTCAGAGTTAAATTAAAACATCTGGATTATTGGAATAATAAGCGTAGAAAGATCGCTAAAATATATGATGATCATCTTAATGATTTAGATTTAGTTTTACCTGTAGAAATGGAAGATTCTAAGCATGTCTTTCATCTGTATGTTATCAGATGCAAAAACAGAGACAGATTAAAAGAGGAGCTATTAAAAAAAGGAGTTCAGACCCAAATACATTATCCGATTCCGGTTCACAATCAAAAGGCATATGAAAATTTTGATGTTAAGTTACCAGTGACTGAGAAAGTCTGTAATGAAATATTATCATTACCTATGAATCCCTTTCTAGATGATGATGAAGTTATTTATATCTGTGAGATGATGGAAGATGCCCTTGGTTAGCGTGGTAATGACCTCATATAACCATGAAAAATTTATTTCTGATGCAATTGAAAGTGTTTTAAATCAATCTTTTAAAGATTTGGAATTGATCATAATTGATGATAATTCCATGGATAGATCCCCTTTGATCATTAGTGAATTGGCTGATAAGGATGAAAGAATCAGGAAAATGTTCCATCAAAAGAATTTAGGCATTGCAAAAACTATAAATGATGGTTTAAGAAATTGTAATGGGAAATTTATCGCATTTATTGCCTCAGATGATTTATGGATGGAGGATAAATTGGAAAAACAACTTAAGATACTGGAAGAAGATGAAAATCTTATAGTTTGGTGTAACTCGGCAATAATAGATGATGCTTCTGAATTTACCGGTGAAAAAAGCAGCGAAAAATATAAAAATGCCACATCCAATGGCTATGTTTTTGATCAAATCGTAAATTCCTGGATTTCTGGTTCTGGCATAATGATGAAAAGGGATAATTTAAAGGATATACAGCTTAATGAGAACCTAAAATACTTGAACGATACCATGTTTTATTTAGATTTAGCCCATAATCATAAATTTCATTATATGGAAGAAACGCTGTCAAAATATAGAATACATGGAGAAAATTGTTCATTTAAGATAAAAGATATTGAAGGATGGTATAAAGATTCATTTTTACTCTGTCGTTATATTTTCAATAAATATGGAGAACATCTATCCTATCAAGCTTTAAGGAATATTTTCTATAAAACTTGTATAATTCCAGTTATGATGGGCGCCCAGAATGACATGTTAAACAAATATAACCTGATCTATCCTGTGATTTTGCCATTAAATTTTATGATGTTGATCATTAAAAACATCCCCATAAAATTAACTTAAATAAAAAATTGATTTTGTTCATGCATTTATCTGGGCCACAGCGTTATGTACTATTTTTTCTAGTTCCATACCTATTTAGTTTGAATTATCTTCTCTTGGCTCCATATAACTCGTAGTAATTATTAAATTTACATTAAAAGTAACCAAAACAGCAACCAGATCTAAATAGGGATAAAGGGCTATTCAATGCTATATTATTGGTTTTTCTAAGATATTCCCGCATAAAACTCATTCTAGTTACAATGCATCACTTTGATTATCTTTTTTCATATCAACACTTATTTATTAATAGAATATTATTAACCAACCTCATTTTAAACAGCTTTAAATCAACTATCTGGCAACCAACTTCTTAATTAAATAAACATCACCTTCAGAGAATGTTTTAAATAGGATTAAAAGACCTAGATATAAAATTGCCGATATTAAAACCAGAATAAATATGTTTATATTTACCACACTCATGAATACTGTCATGATACCTGTTGCTAGTACTGGTTTCCATACATATTTTGCAATGGGAACTTTACAAATGAACTTGGAAAGATAATAATAAAGCATAATAAAGTTCAACAATTCTGATAATACAGTTACAACTGAAGCACCTATATAACTGAATTGGGGAATTACCACTAAATTGACAGCTATGTTAAAAATCATATAAATAAAAGTCAGTCGAATAATTAACACCTGTTTATTCATAGATATTAGGAAATAACTGAAAATCATGGTTAGAAGTATTAGGGGAATTGTCCAGATTAAGATTTGTAGTGTTATAACAGATGGGGCAAATTCAGATTGATAAAGGATTAGAATTATATCATTGGAAAGAATGGTGATTCCTGCAGCTAGGGGCAAACCCAGTATAATTAGATATTTTATGGATTTGGCATAAACTAGCTTAATAGATTCATGGGAAGAAACGTAAAATTTTGAAAGCACTGGAAATATTGCAGTATTATAGACGATGGGGATAAAAAGTAGTATCTCAATTATCTTATATGAGGCACTGTACCATCCTACTGCTGCATCACCCTGTAATAAAGAAAGTAATACAGTATCGACCCTAAATGCAATTGTAGAGAAAATTGAAGCTATAGATAATGGTAAAGCTATGAGCATCTTTGATTTCCAAAAATCCCAGTTAATTCCCAGTTGAGGCATTGGAAATTTGACAAGATAAATTATTAAAACACTGATCAAGCCTATCAAACTACTTATTAAATAGATTAAGGCAAACCATAGTATGCTAAAATTGTTGGATATTCCGTAAAATACACCGAATAGGAGTATGATACCAGGTAAAATAATACCAACACCTTGATACTCCATTTTTTCATATGCTTGAAATACTGAGAAGAATAGCTGAGTAAAAGATGTAAACACCATCCAAAAGCCCAGGATATAAACCACATAAATGGTTTGTGTTGGATAGTTTAGAATATTAATAAATAATATGATAAAAGCCAATGTAACCGCGCATAAAATCAATTTAAGTACGATAATATTTCCAGTATAATGCTGTGAGATAGTTTTGTCCCTTGCAATTTCTCTCACAGTCAGTATAGAAAGACCTAAATCGGCAATTACACCCATAAGCAGGGTAAAAGATAATCCAAAAGATAAAACTCCAAATTCTTCCACTCCCAGATAACGAGCCAGATAAATGGTGTAAAAAAAAGCCAGAGAATAATTTATTATCTGAGCAATAAAAAGAACTCCGGTGTTCTTAAAAATTCGCTGTATAGTATTCATTCTATTCCTCACAAACCAAAAATCATCAAAAATCCTCTCATCTTATATGAGGAATTTTTAGTTTTTTAAGTATTGGGCTACTGAACTTGACTAGATTGATATAGATATTCAGCTACAGTTTAAAGAAAGAATTAGATTAACATATAAGCACCGATTCACATGTATGTAAATTCTGCTAAGAGAACTTTATGAAAAAAAATCAATGATTGAATATATTATCTTCATATACAAAGTTTAACTAGTTTTTAAAGCACGAGAAGGTTTTATTTTTTCAATAAGTTATTAATGAAGAAGTAATTTTAAGTTTTTTGAAGTACAATTATAATTATCCTAGATGACCTTACTTTTAATTAGTAAAATACATAATTATTAACTGTTTACTTATTTGTGGAGTAACCATTATGGAAATTGCATTTATATTATCTCTTGAACATGAAACACTTCCAGAAGCAGAACTCAAAGCTGTCTTAAAGGCGGAAGATATTCAATATAAATTTAAACGTAAATATAATGGGTTTTTGATTATAGATATCCCTGGAGATAATTTACAAAACTCTTTAGAAGATTTTAAATCCTCATTAAGTAGATTATCCATGACCAATGAAGCTTTCCAGATACTCATAACAACAGATACTGATGAACTTCTCAACAGGGTTAATGAATATCCCTGGAATAATTTAATAACCGATGAATACATGGTTAGAGTTAAAAATAAGGAAAAATATGAGGTTAACACATTAAAACTTGAAAAGGCTATTGGAGGAGTTATCAAGGATAAAACTGGGGGTAAGTTTAAAGTAAACCTTGAAGATCCTGGGATATTTATAAGAACAATTATATTTGATGATAAAGCCTTTTTAGGATTGAGATTAGTTAAAATCCCTAAAAAACATTTTTTTAATTTGAAACCACATAAAAGGCCCTTTTTTTATCCTGGATCCATGAGCCCCAAGTTGGCCCGGTGTATGGTTAACCTGACCGGGGTAAAGAGAGGGGAAAAGCTGCTCGATCCCTTCTGCGGCACAGGAGGTATCTTATTGGAGGCAGGTATCATTGGTGCAAAGGTGGTGGGTACAGATGTAGACCCGAAGATGGTTAAAGGAACTATTGAAAACCTTAAATACTGCAACATTCATGACTACGAAGTATTCAGGGAGGATGTGAGAAAATTAGAGCTCCCCTATAAGGTAGATGCTATTGTCACCGACCCCCCATATGGCATATCTGCTTCAACAAAGGGTGAGGAAAGCCATAGGCTCTGCAAACAGGCGATTGTATCATTAGAAAACTTAATTAAGGATGATGGAAGGATATGCATGGCAACACCCCATTACATGGATATCAATGAGTTTGTAGAAGGAACAACATTTAAAATAATAGAACAACATCATATAAGAATGCACAAAAGTTTAACCAGAGTAATATCTGTATTGATGAAGGATTGAAATTAACTTATAATTAATAAAATGGAAGTGATTCCCTTGGACGTTAAAATATTCGACACAACACTTAGAGATGGTGAACAAACACCCGGAGTATCTCTTATTCCAGATGAGAAATTGAGAATAGCAATTAAACTCGATGAATTGGGTGTAAATGTCATTGAAGCAGGATCAGCCATAACGTCAGAAGGTGAAAGAGAGGGAATAAAGAAGATTGTGGGAGAAGATTTATCTGCAGAAATATGTAGTTTTGCTCGGGCAGTTAAATCTGATGTAGATTCTGCCCTGGAATGCGAGGTAAATAGTGTAAACCTTGTTGTACCCACATCAGACCTACATATACACCATAAATTACGTAAAACCAGAGAAGAAGTTAAAGAACTGGCCATCAACACCACAGAATATGCCGTAGATCAGGGCTTAATTGTGGAATTATCCGCAGAAGATGCAACCCGAAGTGACTTAGATTTCCTCATCCAACTATTCAGGGAAGGAATTGATGCCGGGGCAGACAGAATATGTGCCTGTGATACTGTAGGCATGTTAACCCCTGAAAAATCCTACGAATTTTACAAGAAACTGGGAGAACTGGACAAACCCTTAAGCGTGCATTGTCACAACGACTTTGGGCTTGCAGTTGCAAACACGCTGAGTGCGATAAGAGCTGGGGCAAACCAGGCACACGTAACAGTAAATGGAATAGGTGAAAGAGCTGGAAATGCCTCATTAGAAGAAACTATAGTTGCTCTACACTCTCTTTATAATATAAAAACAGATATAAATACTGAAATGTTATACGATGTCTCCAGAACTGTATCCAGAGTTACAGGTTTATTTTTACAACCCAACAAGGCGATTGTGGGAGAAAACGCATTTGCACATGAATCAGGTATACATGCTGATGGTGTGATAAAGAAGGCTGAGACATATGAACCAATAACCCCTGAACTAGTGGGACATAAGCGGAGATTTGTGATGGGAAAACACGTAGGCTCCCATATCATCAAGAAACGTATCCAGGAAATGGGATTAAGAATAGATGATGATCAATTCAAGCAGATATTCACTCGTATAAAATCTCTTGGTGATAAAGGAAAATGCGTTACTGATGTAGACTTGCAAGCGATCACCGAAGATGTTTTAGGTGTAATGGGTGAGAAAGTGGTTGAACTGGAGGAACTCACCGTAGTATCAGGAAGTAAAGTGACACCCACAGCATCTTTAAGACTTCTTATAGAAGATAAGGAAGTACTCGAGGCGGGTATAGGTATAGGACCTGTCGATGCAGCAATTGTTGCAGTTAAAAAGAGTATAAAGGATTATGCAGATATAGAGCTCGAAGAATACCATGTAGATGCCATCACAGGCGGTGCAGATGCACTGATTGATGTGGTGGTTAAACTTAAACACAACGGTGAAATAGTAACCGCCAGAAGTACGCAACCGGACATTATAATGGCAAGTGTAGAAGCATATTTAAGTGGAATAAACAAGATATTAAGCACTGAACATGTCAAAAACATAAGAGAAGGCGACTTATAGATCTATTATTTTTTATTTTTTTTGAGGTTTTAAATGGAACATAAAATTCGGGTATTAGGATTTTCCAAGGTTGTAGAGGACATCCCAGATTTAATAGGAAAAATAAATGATACAACTAGCAATTCCTGTGTTATACAGCTTTTAAACGCAGATGGAATAGCAGGGAAAGAACACATCCTTCATGCAACAGAGCAAGCGATTAAGGCATTTGAAAGAAAACAAAATATAGCAAATGATCTAGGCCTCGAGATCTGTGTACGAGCATCTGCCCAGAGACAGATATCAAAGGCATTGGAAATATTAGGATTAAAAAAGGGTTTAAACAATATCTGCGCAGTTATTATAGATTGTGATTCTGGAGTGGATAAAGAACTGGAATTATTACTAGGTAAAACAGATGATACCATTTTAAAACCAGATATATCCCATTTAAATGATCTTTACCAGATTTCTGATGAAGAAATAGAAAATTCCGGCGGCATTAGCAGGGTTCTGATTGAGAGAACATCTTTACTAGTTTTAGACACATAATTAAACTTTCATTGCACTCTTTGCTATTTCAATTATTCCATCCAGATTTTCCGATGTTAAACAACATATATCTAGGTTTTTAATCTCTAATGCAACCGCATTCTCCAATATCCTATCATATCGGGGACATTTAGAGATCATACCTCCATTATGTACTTTTATGACTGTCCTTAATTCCTTTGCAAGTTTATTGGGGTTATCTGCTTTGCAGATAACGTTAATACCTCTATTATATTTATGGAACACATTTTCCAATTCGTCCTTCAAATATGAGGATGAAGAAATAGCTTTTGATAATGTGGAGGGGGCATGCTTTATTTCCTGGGATATGCCAGCACATGTAACATGATCTGCTTGTAAGAACTTTAAGGATGTTTCCAACATTTCTTCTAGGTTGGAAGATATTAAACCTCCGTTTCCCACGTTCACTATCTTAGGGGAGCCTGTTGAGGCCACAATTATATGGGAATGTTTTCCATTGGCCAGCCTACCCGTTTCATCACCTAATGCTCCAGATGCATCTTCAATCAGTACAACTCCCTCTTCATCACATACTTCATAGATTTCTTTTATGGGCTGTTCAGCAGTATATCCGGCAAAACTGGTTAAAAAAAAGGCTTCAGGTTTTTTTTTAATAAGGATGTCAATTAGTTGCTTGGGATCAATTAACCCATTATCTGTGGGCAGATAAATTAGTTCAAGACCCAAGAATTCAGCTATTTTAATAAAACCAGACCATCCACCCTGGTCAGGGACCATAATTTTCTCCTGAAAATTGTTCATAACTGTAAAAATAGCTGAATTACCACTGTTCATGATTTTTGAGTATTTATGGCCGGTTAAATTACATACGTCCTTTTCAGTAGATTTAATCAACTGATTTCTTGATGAAATATCATTAACTGCTTGGCACATAGCCTCTCTGGCTTCCTTTGAAGGTTTTTTGAAGTAAAGATCCAACAGTTCACTCTCCAACAGGGAAATAAACATTTATTTATAACAAAGGTATTCTAAAAAGAATAATTAGACACTAAAAAAGCTATCCAGAGTTGTCTGTCTGGACTGCAATAACTCCTTCAACAGATCACTGGTTTTAACGAATTTATCAAGTGGTAATTTTAGATTACTACCTATATATGCTAAAGCAGTTTTCATATCCTCAAATTCTTTATATGGTTGGTTCATGGCACTTCTAATATTTTCCCTGACGTTGAATACTCCCAGAGGTATATAACCCTGGTAGGCTTCCCTTAAGATAATTGCAGCTGCCTGTTTTTTTTCCCTAACAAGTTCTTCAAGAACTGCCATCTTTGATGTATAATAACAGCCACCCACTCGGGAGTATCCTCGTTTACCTGTATTGTTTTCATAGTCAGAGAATATAATTTCTTCCCTTCGCAGTACATGGAGGAATGCTTCCATCCACTCAAACTGCCATTCCATTGGTAATAAAAGAATTGCATAGTAATTGTTGAGGCTGCTGTATTCATAAACCCGATGAGTTTCAATGGCGTCGTATGTTCTAATTTGCCGAAGTAATTGGTCTCCTATGGTACTATCGCATGCAGTAATAGACCATCTGGTCGGCACCATCTTCCGGTTTTTACCCAATCCCATGGTTCCCACAGAGAAGGCTTTCTGAATACTGGAAAATGGTACTTCCTTACTGTGAAGGTGCATTACTGCGTCTGCTGCCTTTAAATCGCTATCATAGTAAGCTTTCTCCAGTTCACGGTCCCACTTGACAGTTTCTATATCAAATTTTTCCAGGAGGGCACTTGGGCCATGGGGAGCATGTTCTTCATTAAATGTTCGGCCACGTGGTTTACTACCGAATTCTGCTTCGCTGTTTATGGAGGCAGAGGCCAGTGATATTTCTTGTAACTTTTCAACAAAAGGATTCTCCAGATCAGTTACTTTGTTGGTTAGTTTTCCCCGTACAAGGTTAAGCCGGTAGCCGATGATATCTTCCTGTGTTTTATCAGTTTGTATCCAGGACTCAGGTGTGTCCATTATTGAGGTGTCACCCTGTATTGGGGTTATCATAGGGCCAGCGAATACTTTAGGGTAGTTCCAGCTTCCAATAAAAACAGATGGAGGTGTGCTACCATCCAGTTCCCGGCCAACATCTATACTTGGTATTTGTATCTTGGATGTCAGTCTCTTCAGGTAGGCTGCCTTTCCTTTTATCATATTAATTACTATATATTTTTATTAAATAAAAAGTTGATGAGAGCAGATGAAATGTAAAGTTAGTGATGCTATTTTTACAGTTACTCTCTTTAATTAAAGTGTTACCAATTTAGGTGAAGATTTATTCAATTTTTTTCTTTTTTTAAACCTACTTAAATAATTGAAACTAAATAAAAGAGATTTTGAAGTGTCCTTTATCTTTTATCTAAATGTAGTGATGCTGAGTTCATGCAATACCTTTTCCCGGTAGGTGGGGGACCATCATCAAAGACATGGCCCAGATGGGCGCCGCAGCGGGCGCATAAGGCCTCGGTCCTAACCATGAAATGGCTGTTATCAACAGCAGTGACTACGTTTTCTTTTGCAATGGGTTCCCAGAAACTGGGCCATCCAGTGCCTGATTCAAACTTGGTATTGGAGTCAAATAAGTCAGTATGACAACATACACACTGGTATATTCCATTTTCATGACAGTCATGGTATTTACCAGTGAATGGTAGTTCAGTCCCTTGTTTTCTGGCTACATCATAAGATTCTGGACTGAGTTCTTTCATCCACTCTTCATCTGTCTTTTCTATCCTATCCACTAGTTTAATTTCCCCGGTTTTTGCAAAGTAGATTGGAATTTTTCTATCTTCATAAGACATAATATAAATTATGGACTTTAAAATTAATATAAATATGGTTTATTCATCATAAATGAAAAATATTTCTTTGATTCTGAATTATTTAAGTTTAATCTCGTTTTCACTAATACCGGTTTCTAAAATAACCCCATACCTAAAAAAATAAATTAAAATTAAAAAAATAATTAAGCAAACTCAATAGTGCTGGGGGGTTTATCACTCACAGAAAGCGACACATGGGTAACTTCAGGTATCTCTGCAGTGATACGCTGGGAAATTTTCCTGATCATATGCCATGGTAATTCAGGTACCTGGGCTGTCATGGCATCTAGAGATTCCACCATTCTTAGTACCACTAAATATCCATAGTCCCTCATATCTCCTTTAACTCCCGTGGCCATGGTATCGGTTAAAACTGCAAAGTACTGCCATAGACTATCTTCTATACCTTCCCTTTTTACCTCGTCTTCAACGATTGCGTTGGCTTTCCGGCATATTTCAATTTTTTCCCGGGTTATTGGGCCTACAATACGCACGGCCAGTCCAGGGCCCGGGAATGGCTGTCTGTTTATTATTTCGGCAGGAAGGCCAAGCTCAGATCCCACTATCCTTACTTCATCCTTGTAAAGGTCTCTAATGGGCTCCACAATCTTAAGTACAAGTCCATGGGGCAGAGCTAAGTTATGGTGGGATTTGATGTTTCCCTGAGTTTCAATCCAGTCCGGGGCTATGGTTCCCTGCACCAGATACTCAGCACTCACATCTTCAGCTACTCTTTCAAAAACGTTGATGAACACTTCTCCGATGATTTTTCGTTTCTCTTCAGGATCAATGACATCCTCCAGTTTATCTAAAAATTCTTCGCTGGCATCAACGGATATAAAATTAAGCCTGTCCTTGAAGGTATCCTCAACATATTCAGCTTCTCCTTCCCGTATCAGGCCATGGTCTACAAAAACAGCTATCAAATTATCTCCTATGGCATTTGAAGCTAGTACTGATGAAACTGAACTGTCTATACCGCCTGATAATGCAATTATGGCTTTTTTATCTCCTATGGTATTTTTCATATCTTTAATGGATTCATTTATAAAATCAGATGGATTTAACATATATATACACCCTTGTTTATTATTATACTTTTTTTCTATGATATTATTTCTTGAATTCCTTACAAACCCTGTGGAAGTTTTCAAATATAAGATGCCCTTTTTCAGTGTGGTGCACTTCGGGGTGGAACTGGATACCATAGATTGGTTTGTCCTTGTGTTTCATGGCCTCTATATTACATGCGGATGATGTTGCCAGTAATTTAAAATCAGGAGGTAAAGTTTTAACATCATCTTTATGTGAGGTCCATACATCCATGGTTTCCCCTATTCCCTGGAATATATCGTTTTCATCAAGGATATTGATTGTGTATTTGGCGTAGCTTTCTATACCTGCACTTCCAATTTCCCCTCCATATGCCTGGGCTATGAGCTGATGGCCAAGACAAATTCCTAAAATGGGAATATCCAACTCTTTAATGTATTTGGGCGTATTGCCTGCTTTTTCTATGCTGGGACCTCCACCCAGTATGATTCCTAAAGGATTCTTTTCAATCACCTCTTCTATGGAGGTTGTATTAGGTATAATCTCCGCCGGGTATTTCAGGTAACCAAGACTCCGATTAATTCGGTGATTGTACTGTCCATGATTGTTGATGACCAATATTTTCATTGTAGATTCTCTCATTAATTTACTAGGATTTAATTAATAATAAAATTATCAATTGGTTTTCTGGAAAAATTTATATCTTTAAAACCATAAATATAGTGATATGGAATTAAGAGATATTTTATTTATAATAGTGGCCATAATACTCGCGGTAATCGTATTTAATGTATTTATATGGCTATTACCCGTAATAATTATCCTTATAATAGCATATATCATCTATCTGTTTTTAAAGGGGCCCTCCCGCTATTAAAAAGGTTAACTATTTTTTAATATTTTTAAGTAATCAAATAAAATAAGTACAATGAGGTTAACACATGCAGGATCTCCACTCAATTGGCATGAAGAAAGGAATGCTTTATGAAACTATTATAACCACTATAAATCCAGATAAAACGCCCAATGCAGCGCCTATGGGGGTTATATGTAAAGATAAAGGTGAAATAGTGGTTTATTTACATGAAGGATCTCGAACAATTAAAAATATTAAGAACAATAGGGCATTTGTTGTTAATGTACTTAAAGATCCACTAGTTTTTGTTGATTCTACACTGGATAATCTTTCAGAAGAATATTTCCTAGAATTTAAAGATAATTATGCTGTTAAAAATGCAGATGCATATTTCCTGGCCAAAGTCAATGATCTTAAGTATATTGAGAGGGAAGACCAGTTCGGAATTGATAAAAGTTACATAATAAAGGCCGGCGTAGAGGAAATCGTTGTAGATAATGAGTGTGCAGAACCTTTGAATCGGGCAATTTATGGTGTTATAGAAGCACTGGTTTATCTCACCCGTAAAGATATGATAAGCGGGGAGACAGAGAAACTCTACAACCTCAGGATGAAGGAGATATCCCGGATTGTGAACAAAGTGGGCTCCAAGAAACATACAAAGGCCATTAAAAAAGTGATGGATGCTTGGGATGAGGATAAATAATTATTTCTTTTTTTTAGATAAATTCATTTAATAGTTGCACAGATTAAATCTATGAGATCTTTAATTGTATACTATTCAAGAAGTGGGCAGACAGCAAAAATTGCCCGAGAACTGGCAGATGCACTCAAATGTGATTTAGAGGAGATTATCGACACAAAAAAACGATCTGGTATTCTGGGTTGGTTACGCTCTGGTAGTGATGCCATGAAAAAGTCACTAACTGTTTTAGAAAGAGCTGTTAATGATCCTGCAGAGTATGATCTTATAGTGATAGGAACGCCTAACTGGGCAGGTCATGTATCTTCTCCGGTCAGGACTTATATACATCAAAACCAGGCGAAATTCAAAGAATTAGCCTTTTTCTGCACAGCAGGCAGTAATGACTTCGCTGGACCCTTTAACGATATGAATGAAATCAGTGGAAAATCTCCAGTGGCAACTCTTGGTGTGAGAGGTAAGAAAATTAATGATGGGAGCTATAAATCTGAAGTGCAGGAGTTTATAAAAACCCTTCCCGTGAATGACATTTAATAGATAACCTTTAGCAGACATTTGAGACACATTAACAGATAACCCTTTAGCAAATAACTTTTAAGCAGATAAAATTGGAGTTCATATTTTGTTGCTTAATCAGATCGGAATTATTAAATCCCCATATAAACTTAGAACTGATGCGCCTCGTCAGGGTCGATATTCCCCGGAGATAAGTGAATTAATGGTTTTTGATGAATATTCAGATGGATTGGATTCAATAAAAAGACATGAATATTTGTATGTTTTCTACTGGCAGGACAAGGCAGAAAGAGATAAGCTTAAAGTAACCCCTCCCGGTGAGTTAGGGGAGAAGGGAGTATTCTCTATCAGATCTCCTGCGCGACCAAATCCCATTGCACTTTGCTTGGTTAAGGTACAGAAAATTGAAAATAACAGCTTATTTGTGAAATGGTTAGATGCCATTGATGGGTCACCTCTACTGGATATAAAGCCCTTTATTAAGGAATTGGATTGTATGTGAATATTTCTGGTAAAAACTTTTTCTAATTCTAATCAATTTCCTTATTTCTCCAGATAAAACTCCTTACGTCGGGCTTCCAGGAGATTAGGTTCTTTACCCACAAGTTCGGATGCTACCATTAATTTATTTTCAGTTTCATCCTGTACTGATTTTATAAACTCAAAACAGTGAAGGTCTCTCAGAAGGTGATGGTCCACCACCACCTTTGGTATTTCCCTGCAGAGATGGGTCAAGTTGATTTTTGCCTGGTCAATATCCTTCTTGGATAAGGCGAATCCCAAAAGATAAAGTGGTGGGCCACTTAAAATCAATATATCCGGGCTTTCTTTCAGGATATAATTTTTATTCCCATTATAAATCGGTCCTTGTACATCAGAAGCATGCATCACAGTTTCATTTTTATATCGAATGGTTATTGTCACAAGAAAGCCCAGTTTATTTCCCTTTGAGCCGTGGGGTAGGGCGTTTGAAAATCTAATTTCTGTATTTCCTTCTTGGAAGGAGTTACCGTCACTGTATGTTATATCCGAATTTAAATCCTTTAAATTTTTCAATAAATTCCTGGCCCTGGTCATTTGGTTCTTATTTATATTTTTTTCCGGATTTTTTAAGAACAGCTTCTTATCCTGATAGATATCTTCAGCATATTTGGGGCTTGAATCTAGAAATCTTCCCAAGCTGAAAGGTGTGAAGTGGTCGTGATGGTAGTGGCTGATGGTCACGATGTCTGCTAACAGTGCATGTTTCTGTATGGCAGCTCTTGTTTCATGTAAAGCGTTAAATTCAGTTTCCCATGGCGGTAATAAAATTAATTATTCTGTTTTCCACTGATATTTTTTAGTTTTACCTAAACTTCTTATCGATTCTTACCTGTTCCCATCCAGGAATTTTTTGAAAAAAAAATGAGGACCCGAAAATTCGGATCCTCACTTATGGTTGAATCGTTAATCGGGAACCTAATCGGGAACCTAATCAGTTAAACCACCAAGTTGCTCAATCTGATCAATCTCCTCATCCTCTGCATCATAATGCTCATCATATATCGCTCTTTCTAAACGACGTCTCCAACGACGCTCTAGAGCATGAAATTCACTACTGCTATGACTATCAAGACTATTAGGACTAATACTGTAAAATTCGTCTTCTGCAACCTCATGCAATATCAACTCTGCCAACGCATACCGTATCAAGGACGGTTTGTTAGCTTCTATCCTTATCAACTTCTGATTTGGATACACTGATGCTGTAGGGAGTTTACAACGTTTATTTTCAATTAATATTGTATAATCGTCAGGTATATCAATAATTTTCAATAGTTGATTTAAAGCAGATTTCACGGTTTCATACCCCCCATTTTCACCGGCCGGCTCATAGGCCAACCGATACGGTTCTCAACGAACTCTAATCCATCCTCACCAATCAGACAAACCATATAACCAGGAATACCAGGTTTATACTCTGATTCCTGAGCATAACTGTCTATGTATGCCATAAAACTTCCATTAATGGCGAAGCGTCGTAGTTTGTCACCATCGGGGCCGTGGATAATATTATCCCACTTTAAGAGGCCGTGCACGTGGCCGTACATATACCCGTCCGCCTCATAGATTGCAGCGAGCTTCTCAACAGCGTTTATCTTTCCCCCAATTGTGGAGGCACCGCTTCGTCCATGGGTTACTAAAAGAGTGTAACTCTGCCCTGTGGGTAAATGGAAAGTATGAAGACTATGACTGAGTAATCTAGGTATTTCTAGGTGTTTGCAGAGCATATCCACCACATCCACACCCTCGCTCTTTGAAGTACGTGCTTCATGATTACCCCTCGACAATCCAACACATTTCCGTCGTATAGGCCGTAAAATATCAATCAATTCTAATAATTGGTCGTTAGGTGGGGATTCCTGTTCATACACCCCTTCACCAACGCTGGTTCGTGTGTTGTTTTCGATGAGGTCTCCGTGACCTATCCATCGTGTATGGTTTGTTCGTCGTATTTTGTCGACGACATCGAGGAAGGCGTCGTTTAGGTGTGTTTTGGCTCCCAGGTGCACGTCGCTTAGCTGGTAGATTTGTAAGCGTCGGTGTTTTCGTCCGTGTTTGCGTAGTTTTGGGTAGTGTTCTACCCTGAATAGTCTTTCAAGTGCCATTTTCTTACTTATTCCCCCTTAAAATAACTTTTTTTTAAATATCAAACCTCGTTCACCACCCCATCAGTACAATAGGGGCATGGCCGTGTTTCTTCGTATAATTTGCTGTCAGCGAGTCGGTTGAACTTACGGATACGGATGGGTAAGAACCCCGTGCCATTACAGACAGTGCAAATATGCGCATTACCCATCCCAGACAATCTCCATTTAAAATTAATCTTATTTTGATATTACTATAACAGAAGCCACGCTAACCTGACGTATCTTGTTTAAAAGGTCAGTAGTGGTCGTAACCCCGAAATCACCATACCAAAACATTTATTTACTTTAAAATACAAAATAATAATGATGTAGGGGTGTTCTTTAACTCTACCGGTCCAGTCTGGAGATTAATATCGCTGACATGTTGGTTTCATTTTTACACCATTTTTCTTTTAAACGATTACTAATTGTCCCTTTACTACTTTTCATCATTTTGGCAATTTTACGTGTAGATAAATTTTTTTCAGTATATAAATAACAAATTTCTTCATCGTCTAAATCATCACGATAACATGGATTATTTTTACCTGCTATTTTTTTAGAGTAATCTGGACGTTTTTTACCATAAAAAGGATGGTTCTCATCTTTATTAGCTTCACTTATTTTCTTTTTAGTTTCCTCAGATTTGGGGATGCCTTTAAGAGATTCACTGATTTTTTGTCGATGCTCTTTAGAAAATTTTTTACCACGTTTTGCTTCTGATATTTTACGCCGGGTTTCTTTAGAAAATATTCTATTTTTATTAGCTTCAGCTAATTTTCGACAATGTTCCTTAGAATGTTTCTTACCTTTAAGTGCCTCTGACATTTTCCTTTTACTCTCTTCAGAATGCCGTCCATTAAACCCACCAGATTTTAAATTATACCCATTATTACGGTTTGTAGAATCAAATAAATCAATATAAAAAATTTCCAAGGTATTTAAAAGATCCATATCTTCTGTTTCGGCTACTATGGCCCAAGTAAAAGAATCAAACCCGTATTTTCTGATAGCATTATAAAAATAGTTACAATTGTTTACCCTGTTTTTAGCATCAGATTTATGTTCTAACTTTCTTTCTTCAAGTGTTCGAGTAGTTACACCCACATAAATTTTACCCTTGCTATCAGTTGCTGTATAAATAATTCCCATTTTATCAGTTCCCTATTTGGTTATTGGGGTTATTTATATCTTTTATAGTATATATAGTTATGTAGTTAAATAGTTTAATTAAAAGTTTATATGTTTTTAACTTCATAAATAGAAACATGTCAGAAGAATCTTTAAATGTTAATGTACCTAAAGAACTCTTAGAAGAATTCAGGGAATATGCTACTAAGAAATTTGGATATAAACGGGGGCATATTAAAAGTGCTACAATTGAAGCCCTCCAGGATTGGATCAATAAAGAAAAATAATGCCCTTACAGTGAGAACATTATTTTGATATCACAATGACTGAGGGGACATTCACTTTTCTGATCCTCTCTCTTAAATCAGAAATTGTAGTACTTCTAAATCCACTGTGACTTGGATCACCTAATTCTACTTGTCCACTCTCAATATTGAGCCCTACAAGGACCACATAGTGTTCCCCCCCAGGAGTAAGCCAACTACTCACTCGTAAGATAACAGGCCAACCCTTCACCAAATAGCCCCGAAGTGTTTCCCATGATTTGAAGGATTCATTCCACGCCTTAAGTCCTTTCCCCAGGGTGTTTACTACACTTACAATTGATTCGTTGCTGGTTCCTATATTCGCTTGTGAGCCGAGTAAACCTTCCAAGGTGGATTCACTATAATTATAGCCGTATACAGAGAGTGCCATCTTCAAGGAGGAAGGGCCGCAGGTGTAGTTCTTGTCTTGAGAATCTCTAGTGTAGATAATCCTTGCCCAGCCCGTAGTACTAATATTAGTTCCTGTACTGTTATAATAAGCCAAAGCTGTTAAGGTAACGATTCCCAGGATTTTATCCTGTTTCAAACCCTTAAGACTTTGTAATTTCAATATAACCTTATCTGTGACGGGTCCATCAACACCATCCACAGCCAGATTAACACCCAAAGCAAGCTTACTAATCCCTTTACGGTTTAAATCTTCTTGTATAACCTTTTTTATCTGTTTTTGTGTCTGAGGCCCTGTTTTACCATCATCAACTATTTTCTGGATTTTCTGAAAGGACTTCCGGACCTTCTGTGTCTGCGGACCATCCACGTTGTCTTCAGCTATATTATATCCCCAAACGGCTTTGCTGTAGCCGTACAGGTTGTAAAATACTTGCTCAAATTTATCACTTATCTCTATAGGCATATCTAAAATCCTCCTATTACTCTAATATCAATTCAATTTCAAGTACAGGTTTCTCATTAATCGCGTATTACCCCTCCGCAGCAACAATTACTGTGAATTGGATCGCAGTGGATAAAACAAGAATTTAAGATATAATTCAACCCATCAGCCCCCTTGGGGGCTTACCCACCCAGTCCGACAAAAAAAAATAATTTTTCAAATCAAAAAAAGAAAATAATCATGGTATTGGTGGTGTTGTTACTTTGAAGTTGTAGTTGCAATCTGTTATACCCCCGAAAACGCCAATACGGATGCTGTTAATGTTTTCGGAGACTTTTCTAACTCCGGTAGTTATACACATCCTTACTGAACCTGTTGTGTAATCTCTAATGGTAACATGGGCTTGAACTCCCTGTATACCCCCATTATTATTGAGAACAGTAATATCAAAGAGGATCATTACTGGATTTGTAGCAACACCCCCAGCTGATAAAGAGATATTACCACTATTATTATTACTCAAGGCCAGTACTACCCCCTCACTTACACTTAACCTTTCATTATCATAATTAGTACCACTATCACCGTTTAATTGGATATATAACTGCGGAGTACCAGTCGCAGCAGTAACAATATACCTCCCCTGCACTTTATAGACTTTCTGAGAACTCCCATCAAGATCTGAAATAATCGCTTTATTTTCAGTTCCCGAACCATTATAAAGGACAGATTCTGATAATCTATTAGTAACAATCCCCGGTGCAAGAGCATTTATTCGGGTGTCTGCTATTCCTGGGCATAACGAATTAATCCTACCATCCGCCACTCCAGGGATGCTCTCAGATACATCCGAGATTTCACCGAATATCTGGCTTAACGTGTAACTGTCTATGCTTGCGGGGCGGTTTATGTCACTCCTGCTTGCGGTTGTCCGGGTAAGTATATTCCCTATTTTAATATCAGATTGCCCAGGATTACGTGGGTTCTTCTTTGTTTCCTCAATCCTCGCTGAAACGAGGCCGCCGGTACGTGTCCTGATATAGACCGTATCACCCACGTTATAGGGTACATCAGATCCAGGTAGTCCCGGTATGGTGATGATTTTTGTCTCTGTTCCGATGACAACGTCTTTTTTATCCATTAGTTTCAATGCACAGAGGTTGTATATCATATACTTATCAGTTTCGCTTGTTTCAACTATGCCAACTTTACGTCCATGGGTTATACTGGCTTCTTTCCTGTATATTTTATCATAGTTTGCGTTGATTTGTTCGGGGGCTAGGTAAACTTCCCAGGAGCCAGCGTCCTTCTTAAAGGGTGCATTCCAGTATGTAGTGCTTACTATAGTGCCTTGGCTGTCTTTTTCATAATACATAGGGATACTTTGTCCTACGTTCACGGCGAGGGATTTGTACTGACTCATCACATCCGCGATTTTAGGCATGTCAACGCTGCCGGTGCTTTCCTGTTCGCTGATTTGTGGTGCTACGGCGTTGAATGTGTCGCTTTCATTCGTGTTTTCGGTGATGTTTTCAATATTCTCACCTACTTCAAGTGGTATAGTGTGTACTGTTCCAGGGTTTTGTAGTAGGTCAAGATAACGATGGATAATATTGCTGTTTGGGTCTTTTTCGTAGCGTGTAACAAATGTATTGCCTGTTTCCTCTTCGATGAAACGTAGTAACTTCATCCGATTCATCGTACCCTGCCAGAGAATACCTGATTTTTTAAGACAGGCTTCCACTGTTCCAATAGTGAAGTAATCACCGAACCAGTTCGCGAGATTCGCACCATTTACCGCCTGAGTAATCGTAGTGCTTTTTTCCAATACCCCCGCATCATTGAGTTCAACCAGGACTTCCTCTGCAGTTATGGTTAATGTGTTAGTGTATTGATCTTTATCGAGATCATCATTGAGGATGTATAAACATGCTTTTTGGTCTTCAGTCTCATTACGCCAAATCTTATTACCTTGTATGAGTATTTCTTCATAGTTTTGACTATCATCACCCATGGGATGTTCAATTACCAGTTCCCTTAAACCCCCATACTTGTTTATCTCAGTGATATCAGTTACGTCCGGGTCGAGGAAGCCTGCGTATTTCTCATCACCCGTTAGGACTAGTATTTCAAGTGAATGATCAGCCATACTTAGTAGGCCTCCTCAAATTCAACTTTTTGAATTGTTACCCCTGTACTACCGCTGAAGTCATAATTGCTCTTCTCAAGTATAGTGATGAGGTAACTGTCAAAGCTTACACTACTCATCCAGTCCGTTCCATCCTGGTCGAGGATTGTCCTGTTCTGTATGTCGATTGTTAGGACTGTTCCAGCTATGAATTGGTGCTCTATTTTCATGTATTGGGCGGTGTAGAACTCTCTGATAAAAATTTCACTTGATCCATCACAAAGCACTGTTAAAACCGGTTTAATCGGTGTGATACCGTTATTCCGTCCAGTACTACCGGTTGGGTCTTTCGGTAGCCGTGCTGTACCGGAGGGTAATAAGAATTTAGCAGTGCAGTACCAAACAGCACCTTTGCTTTTGTCGACTTTGATAGTATCTGCTAGTATAACATCATAGATCCTGTCATCACCATCGAAACAAAGTTCCTTGGTAACTGGTTTTTTACCGCCATCCCTGGTGGGTGTGAGCCATGTTGTAGCTTCTTTGATTTTTCCCAGTATCTCACTGTCTGTATCACCTATCAACTGGAATTTAAGGCTTATTTCTTTCCCAGTGACGGTCATCACTCCTACTTTATCACCATCACTCATAGCGAGTTTGCTCGTCTGTAAATCAATATTTAATCCTTCTGGCCTGTCTTCTTCATGACTGGTGAATATACTGTATTCTCGGCTGTGTATTCCGTCAACGGTGAAGCCAGGGTTCCCGCCTGTTTCATCGAACATGTAATGGATGGTGATTGCTATGTTCCGTAGTCTAACAATGACATTAAATACACTCACTGCGATGGGAGATAAAATAAACGTTAAATCACTGAGCGATATCTTGTTTAGTCCCCATTTGTCACGTTCTCCGCCGATTTTGAAGTCTGTACTACTTGCTGTGACAGGTATTGACTGAGATACACTCTCTGCCCCATGGCGTAGGGTTGCCATTATACTGATATCATTACTGACCTCAAGGTCCCCACTGATTTCAATCCCCTTGATGATGACTTCACTGTCCTCTTCAAGGCCTCCGAAAAGGAGTTCGGGGAATAACACACCATCCTGGCGACCAGGTATTAACGTGGTTTCTGCATAATCACCATCACCTAATAAAAGGTTTGGGTTGTTGAATAGCATAGCTGGAAGCTCATAGTCTATTCGGTGGGCTATATTTTCTAATGGATTCTTCTCGTAGGCTTTGATTTGGTCTATGTATATGTCTACAGTGTTAGGAGTGCTTATTTGCCAGATTTCGATATCATAGAATGCCGTTTCTGGTTTTGTGGGCAGATAATCTATAAGGATGTACTGGGGGGTTCCTGACGCGGTTACCGTCACTGTCTTTGAGTCTGCGGTGGTTGTCCCTACTGTGTCTCTGCCGGTGATTTGTATTTTGAATGTTCCGCTGCCTGTGATTTTTAGGAGGGTTGTTCTGTTTTCTCCTGCAATAACGGGGATTTTATCCGCTAAATTCATTAAGAAGTATACTGCTTCTGTTATATTTGAGCCGGGCATGGTTATATGCCAACTTCTCTCTCCTTCACCAGCCCACTCAGTACTTGATTCTACAATTGCACCACCGTAATTAGCCGCTCCACTTATGTCTTCTGTAGTATCTGAACCGGTACTCACATTCTCCCTATTTATTGTTCCTGCTAGGAGGTTAGGATTATCTTCTAATTGTGGTTCATGGTATATGGCGTATCCTCCAAACTCAACACTGGCGTTTTGAGGGTTTATCTCAAGCCATTGGCCGTATTCTCTTAGTTTGATGGGTGCGTCTGCGTTATAGATGAAAGTAGTGCTTATCCGTGTCACTGTGTTTAGTGCGGTGGGTTTATCGCTCAGATACTCATTTACACCATTTATTATGCTGAATGCGAAGTTTTTATCTCCGGGATAGACATATTCAAGTGCGGTGTCGGTTACTATGCCCCAACAGCTGATTGTGTAGATTTCTCCATCCTGGAGGTATGCGAGTATTTCATCTGGCAGATCCTTCTCAGTATGGTATGGAACGGTTAGATTAGCAGGTAGGACTTCAATGGTTTTTGTGAAACTAGCCCCACCACACGTAATAACTTGAGATATTACACCCACGGTAATCCCCTTCACTGTGAAGGTAAGGGTTGCGGTTCTATTAATAAATTCAGCCGTCCAAACACCCGTTCCACTATCATATGATCCATTACCACTACTAGACACATACTGGACACCGGCAGGGATGGGAATATTAACCCCAACAGAGGATACCGCACTAGTATTCACACCCACGGTGATAGTGTAGGTCACATTATATGTCTCAGTGACAATCTCTCGTACCCGTGGGCTTGTTAAGGTATAGGTTGGTGCTAGTATAGTGGTGGATTTGCTTAACGTGGTAGAGAAACCATCCACCGATGCGGTGATTGTCTTACTGCCTGATGCGCTTGTATTTAATACCAGGGTGAGGGTTGCTTTCTTTTGACTATTAAGTACAGCGTTCCATTTACCCGTCCCGGTGTTGTAAGTTCCATCACCAGATTGGCTTGCTACGCTTAAACCGGCAGGTATGCTAATACTTACTGGTATATTCACGCCTTGATGACAATTATTTGTATTCTGCAGTGTCAATACATAGGTTACCTGTTCACCTATGATTTTACCGGATGTTAGTGTCGCTGCTAGCGCGTAAGTGGGGTCAGTGTAATCCACTACGAGTCGTAGAAAATCAAGGTACACTTTACCAGGGTTTACACTCTGATTTGATCCAAAGTTTAAGTATACCCCAAAATTAGGGTCCTCAATATTCGACCGTCGGACATCTGGCATATCCGCCGTTGTAAATGTTAGTGTGCGGACGGTTCGGTTGGTAGGAACTCCAATAACACTCTCTTTGGCAACGTGATCACCATCATTCGCTTTCAATAGTATGATTTCTTTCCCAGGTATCCGGGGCGTATTGGATGTTCCCCCACTGTTGTTTCGGAGGTATTCCTCCCATTCCACGCGTACATTGTTTATTTTAGCGTTATCTTTGAGGTCAAAGTCAAAATCAGTAGCGTAAATACCGTTGGGATTGCTTGTTGTAGTACCTGATTTGTAATAGACGGTTACGCGGACAAAATAAACACCAGCATTGGTATTATTGGTTCTGCAGCGAATGTTTAACCCTAAACCAGTACTATTACTCCTAGCAGCGGGTAAACTCCAATCATCATTACTATACTCAAAAGTCAAAGTAGCCTTACTGCTGGGCATGGTTTTCTGGATAGGACTACACACTGACCCGGAGGTGGTTACCAGGCGGACCTCCATAGTCTTACCACTTCCTTGGCCACTACATACCGCCTCAACTTTCACCTTGTAAACTTCATTAGCACCACCATTCGCCGCGGTGGTGGGTATGCTGAAGCTCATGCCACGTAGTTGAAGATATCGGCTCCATTCACCACCACCCGCATAAACATCAGCATAATAATATATACTACCATCCGCCGCCGCCCCGGGATCAAACCAATTTGCTCCGGAACCAGAGGTACTGGCAGAGGAAGGATCATCGCTAGTGCTACCAGTGAATGTTCCTCCACCCTGGACGGTGCATTGTGCGTCGGTATCATCCGCTGCCTTGATATTATTGAGACTGCTCCAGTTCACCTCACCCGCGACGAGGCTAGAATCGTTCACGACGATTGTGGGGTACTTAGTTACTGTTGTCACTGATATTCATCTCCCTTTAGGCCTGGTAATCTACTTTCATAAAAGCAATGTTTTTACCGCCGATCTCGCGAGTAGTACCTGCACTAACAGTACTATGATTCCCGGTGAAACCTGATAAGTCCGTTAATTCTCCTAGCAATGTTCCGATTAAATTCCCAGTTATACTCCACTCCGTGGGGTTGTTTGTAAAAGATTCCATAATATAATCACCTTTTTTTTATGAACCAGCAAATCGTTTATCTTTCATCTCAGTCTTTTTCATCTCTATTTTAAGCCAGTCCTGGAAACCACGGTCTTTAACTAGTTTCCGGACAAGTTCACTGTCATTGATCACACTCATAAGCCATGATTTCAAGGATTCTTCATCAATACTGTCTGGTAAGTCTTCAAACTGTAAAGTAAGGTTTAAGTCCAAGGTTTCATGTATTTCCAACTCAGAAACGTTAAAACCAGAAGCAGTTGTTGTACTGAAACTCGACGGCGCCGGCCCTGCATGAACCTTAGGCGAAGACCAACCATACCCACCCTGATAGGCGGTTGTATCGTAAGTTTTACCATTAATTACCGCCCATACATGTCCTACATCCCCCCAGTACCCATGAGCCATATACCCAGGAAGTCCGAAAGCATTGGCGAGGGCAAGCATGATCATAGCTCCATCCCAACAGTTGAAAGCTCCAGACTGGGCCATTTGGTATGGAGACCCGCGGCTGTTAAAGTAAAATGAGTATCGGGTCCCACCGATTAGTTTCCTGGCTACGGCGTCAAATGCCTGCATATTTCCCATTATCGGGAATGTGCTATTCTTGAAACTACCAACCGTGAGGCCCATATTTCCAAGGTCACCGAAAGTCGGGCGATAATTATTCACGTACTGCATTATCGTCCGATACCAAGGATCACTGTAATCCCAGCCAGCATAATAACAATCTAACGGGTTCTGGCATGGTATAGCTGGAGCACTATCTAACTTACGTATTTCACTACTAGATCCTGAAGATCCAGGTCCAGGTCCTGCAAAACGACCACGTGGTAAACTGCTCATTGGCTTGTTTTGGTACCGGTAGGGCATTGGACCTGCAAGGAAAAGGATAGGGTTTCTTATTTTCCGGTAGAATGTACCTATATTACTACTTAAACGGTTAATCTCACTAGTTGTCTGACTGCGTACCTGACTAGCAGCGCTTATCAGACTCGTCCGCATTCCATTCCAGGATTTCTTAACCTCACCCATAGACTGATTAGTCTTGGATTGAAGAGTGCCTAAAGTGCTTTTTGTGGTATTCAGAATACTCGTGTACTTTGATTTGTTATCATTCGTTATTGTGGTGAGCGTGCTGCTCATATTCTTTTGTATACTGTTGTATTTGGTGCGGTTATCATTCAACAACGCTGTAAGTGTGGATGCGGTGTTACCCTGTATCCTTTGATAACCAGCCTGATTATTCGCTACAATTTGGTTAAGAGTGGTTTGCATATTACTTTGAATACCACTAAAACCGGTCTGGGTGATGGTTGCCATTTGGTTCCAGGTGTTACCAATATTTTGCTGCATCTGACCGTACTGTTCATTCGCAAAAGATACAGTACCCGCAACAATCGCTTGAGCCTGACCACTACCCGCTGCAAGGCCAGTGGTATCCATACCTATAGTAGTTGTTACACTCTGTGATGGCATAGCAGCCACTGCACCCGCCACTGGAGAGGTAGCGACAGGTATATCAACAGGTCCAGGAGGTGTTAGGTTGCTGAAAATATCTCCAGTGGTATTATTGATTCCTGCTGCGAAGGCTTCACCAAGGGATTCACCATAGGCTTCCATGTTTGCTGTAGTAATCGTAGCCAGTGGTCCTTCTTTTGGTGGTGAATGTGGGAATAAGCTGGCAACCATGTCAAGGGCGCTGCGCAGTCCAGGTATAGCGTTTATTATAGCATTAATAAAGCTGTTTATAGCGTTAACTCCCCACTGATACATCCGGCCTGGTAAACTGGAAAGGTAACTTGCTATAGCGTTTATGATGTTACTTCCAACTGTGGTTGCTCGACTGTAAGCTTGACTTGCAAATGATACAATCCTACTCAAAGTATTCAAGAACCAAGTCCAAGCTTTACCTGGTAAGGTTTTAAGGAAGTTGATTACATTATTTACAAAGTTAGTACCCGCATCTTTCGCCCGGGCTATCATCTGATTTCTCCAAGCTAAAGCCTTAGCAATAACTAAAAGAAGTAAAGCCCAGGCTTTACCTGGTAGCTGTGATAACCAGGTGATAATACCAGTAAGGAAGTTCTGAGCCGCCGTAACCCCTTTTTGTACCAGTTCAATTGCAAACTGGCCAATACCAGTAATAATAGCAGTGAGAACCTGCATTACCAACGTGCCGGTTGCATCCCAAACCTTTCCCATCGCCTCCTCAAAAGTAATATTACCCGCTATCAAATCAGCAAGGATAGTAATTAAAGTAGCTATATACTCAATAATAGCACCCAAGATGCCAAAAACGGTTTGCAGAGCAGCTCCAAAGAAGTCCTGGACAATACCAGCGACCATCATAATCGCTGGGCCGAAGGTGCTCCAAAATATCTCTGCAAGCTGGACAATAACACTCCAAACCTGCTGTAAAATACTCCAAAGCTGACTAAAGATATCATTAGCACCTGCAGCACCACCCCCTGAAATAGCAGCCCAGAGTTGACCAAAAGCATCACCAACAGGTGCAAGGATGGACATTAAACCATTCCAGGCCTGTATTAACCTGTCAAGAATAGCCCCACCTAATTTTTGTAATGCAGCCCCTACTGGTGCCAAAGCCGTTGTTAAGGCATTCCAGGCAGCTATAAGCCCGCCCCAAATCCAGGCCCCTAACTGCTTTAAACCATCAAATAACCAATTAATAGCATTACGGACGGTTTCATTTGTGTTATATAAATGCCATAATATAGCAACTAAAGCAATAATAGCTATAACAACTAGCATTATGGGATTAGCGCTCATAATAGCATTTAATAATGCCTGTGCCCCGGCTGCTGCGTTGTTAGCAACAGCACTTGCAATGGTTGCTACCCTATGTGCTATCATCGCCGCTGTTGCCCTAACTGTAGCGATTACATTTCCACTTGTTGCGAAGGTATAAGCGTTTTGTGCTGCGGTCGCTATCCATCCAGCCGCCGCTGAAGCCCTTTGTGCTACCGCACGGGCTTTTTCAGCCACAGTTTGCCTAATTGTGCTTAGTGTAGTTGCATTATTGGTATTTTGCAGAATACCAAGGAAAATAAGAAGTGATTTAAAACCACCAATAACACTACCTAAAACTGGAAGTGCTAATCCAAGTGCAGAAGCCAAAGCACCAAAGACAATAATTAATTTAAAAACCCACGGATTAGTTTCCTTTAACTTTAACATGAAGTCTAAAACCATCTGAATAGCAGGGATAAATATTTCCCCAATTTCTCGGCCTGCTGTGGTGAATGCCTTTTTAAGTAGAGCTATCTGTCCCGGTGTGGTTTGGAGCATTCCCTCCATGGACCCCCCGTTTTCCAGGACTTTCTGGAGAGCAGCGTTATAACCCTCAACATCTTCTGCCGCTCCAGACCAACCAGCGTCTAACAAGGCTTGTCTTGTTATACCGAAGTTGGTCTTCAGCATATCAAATTCACCGTTAAGACCACGGAAGGATGCAACCATTAACTCTTGAGCATAGGCAGTGTCATAACCCATTAATATAGCTCTTTGACCTATGTCGTTGACTGTAGGGGCGATGAGTTTTAACTGGTCATTGGTCATCCCAGTGCTCATTTTAATCTTGGACATGGCACTTCCAAGATCATTCAAGCTAACCAGAGATTTATTGGTCATCTGATCCAGGTAACCAACAAATTCTTTTGCAGCATCAGATGACCCCATGGTCGCAGTCATCAGGGAGGTCATTTGCTCCCTTGCCATTGCTAAACCAATAGTAGCTTGGTATATGCTACCTAATCCTAAGGCTCCGAAAACGGATGATACTGCCATTCCGAGTTCGCCCATACTATTCTGCAGGCTTTCGACTTTGCTTTTAGCATTGTCAAGTGCCTGAGCGAATCCGCCCCGTATTTTCTGGACAACTTCGGTTACTTTATTTTTAACCGTGTTAAATCCCGTTATCAGTTTACTACCGACGGTAGTGCTTTCAATCTTCTGTTTAAGAGTTTCCACACCTGACTTAACTCGGTTTACTCCATTATTTACAAGGTCAAATCCCTTTAAAATAGCATTTCCAGCTTTCGACCCCGATAACCCCATCCTATCCAGGAGTCCAGAAACCTTGGTGACTTTGTTGATATACTCTTGCTGTGCGTTACTTAGCTGAGCATATGCGCTCATTCCACTTTGACCTGTTTTAACAACAGCACCAGTAAATCGATCCCCTGCTTGCCGTGCCCTGTCGGTTGCCTGGGCTATTTTGTCCATTTGCCCTTTAGTGGCGTTACCAACTTTGACAGCAACTTCAGATGCTTTGTCGATTGCTTTTATGATTATGGTCATGATAGCCATTTAAACAACTCCAGAAAATTTTATTAAGATGGATTTATTAATTAATGAAACAAGGAGGGAATGTTTTTATGAGTTATATGTGTCCTGATATGGATTGTAAATTCAATAAACAGGAAAGAAATGAAGGGTACTGCCCTGAATGCGGGGCAAAACTTAAAAAAGTTGGTTTTAGGGAAGCTTTAAGACTTGCAACAGATAAAAAAGATGGTTCTGATGTTAGGCTGGAAAAACAAGAGAAAAAGGAGAGAAAAGAACTAGAAAAGGCTGAAAAACAACGTGTTAAAGAACTGGAAAAAGCTGAAAAACGTTTAAATAAGTTACTTTTCCATGATCAAACTCCTGATCCTGAACTGAAACGCAGTATAGAGGACGATATGCTTAATCTTTCAGCCCATGAGGCTGGTTCTGCGTGGATGCGTGCCGGTACGTTGTTGTCTTTTAATAGTCGTGATCAAATGGTTGGTGCTGGTTTTAAGGCATTAATTGATCAGCAGAAAGTCTTGATAAAACAGAATGAACAGATCCTCCGGGAATTAAAGAAATTTAATAGTTTGGAATAAACTCTTTTTTTATTTGGTTTTATTCATTTCATTATACAGATTCAACCGCCCTTTATTGATGAAATAATCCTGTGGTACTGTTAAATCAGCTTGAGATGATGCTAAATGATACCCACAGTAGTCAAGCCATATAATATTACGTGCTTCGTCAGTCCTAAGCAAGGCGTCGATGCTGAATTGTGAAATGTTAAAACCAGACAGATCCTGGATCTCCAAGAGTAACTCTTTAATTAGGTGTGTTGTTAAACGTTCTACATCCTCTGAAGTCCATTTCTCTGCATCTGGATGGTTATTATTAAGAGATAATGCGATGAGTTCTGTAGGGTCTCCCTCACTAATGTTTTTTTGAGCCTCTACTTTAGATATTGGACGTAAAGGAACCACATCATCTAAGATGTCTAAATAGATGAGTTGGGGTTGATTAACCCCGTTTTGTATATCCTGTATCGTACAATTGCGTTCAGTCTTGAAAGTCCTCTTCGTCCTCGTCCTCTTCTATCCCAATACCTGAAATCTCCCGCACAGCCTCAAAAACATCATCGAAATCATCGTTAGTCATGCCTTCGATTTCTTCTTTAGTCCATTTCTCTGCATCGGGGTGGTCATTGTTTATACTAATGAAGATAGCCATTGTTTTTCCTGCCTGACTTGCTATTGTCATTTTAGCAAGGTCAATTGTACCTTTGGTTTCGAGTTCTGATTCAACATTTGCGTTCTTTTTTTGCCTCATTCCTCGTTTGGTCTTGGCTTTTTCGTTTGTCTCGAATTTCCCGTATGCTTTGGATTCTATCTTCTCAACTTCGACGGCCTCTTTTTTACTGAGCGGGCGTAAAGGGAGTTCATCTTCCATTGACTTTATAAATACTAGTTGTGGTTTTTTTGCTTTTTCTAATATTGATTCTTTACTTGCTACCATTCTAATTATCTCCTAGGTAATTCAGTCTATTTAATGCTAAAAAAAGGAAAAAGGGAATTTATTCTATCATATCCACGCCGCCAGGCACAATCTCAGGAATCAGATTCTCCAACTTACAATACACATCCGCCTGTACCTCAGTCAATCCATCAGCCAGTTCCACATTAGTAGTTTTCAAGGCTTCCGGTGCTAGTTTCAATTTAATCGCATCAGATCCAGATGCGCTGTATTCAACTGTTGACATACAGTCTGGGAAGTAAATAGTAAGTTTCTCAAGTGGATTATCACAAATGCTCGCCAGGGTGATTTTGATGGGTACTTTGCAGATTTTACAGTTACTAGGCTGGCTTGCGCCTTCCTCTCCGTACTCAAACATTTCAATGTACTTGACTGTTTCGGGTTCCAGGGAAACCTCCATCTCTAAGGTGTTTGTCCTTGCGCCCGCGGTCGGTTTTATGAGCATGAACCGACTGTTACCTATTCCAAAGGCATCATCAGTTTTAATATCATTACTGACTTCCCACTTCAGACTTGATACTATTCCGGGTGGTACTGCACCATCAAACTCCAATGCAACATCATAGAAAGCGAGTGGCACGATACCTTCGATTGTTTTCAGCTCAGCTGCAGTGGGCATATCCTTAATCATAGTGTCCTTCTGACTTACGCACTTTGCAGTGAATTTCAGGAATTCATTGGACACTTCCATACTGATGGACTGGATTATGGTACCTTGGCATCTTTTTATGAATTCATCGAAGTGGCCATAAAGTGTGAAGCTGGGTAGTTTTCGTTTTTCTCCACCCCAAAATTCATGAATATTCGCAGTAGCGGGGCTTCCAGGTGTTCCGGCGGTGTATTCATAGTCTCCCAGGACACCTTTTAGGTAGTGTCCTATCTGTTTGAGATCAACTACCCCGCTATGTTCAGGGCTGGGTAGGTAAGTTCCAGGCCTTACAATCTTTGTTCCCCGGCTTCCTGTTGCTAGTTTAAGTGGGTCGCCTTCTATTTTTATGCTGGAGTCCTCAATTTCCATGTGGAAATCAGGGCCGCTATCTACAGCCGGACTTCCACTTGTTGGTACTACTCCGTAATTTGTTTCTTCTATGAGTCCTACGACTCTTTGTACTTCATCTGACATGGTTAATTAACCTCCAAAAAAGTCTTTTTATTTAATTTTTCTATAATCGTCTACAGTACATCCACTGAATAGGATACACAAACTCAAGAATCAACGCAGCAGCCGGCACATCCTCGGCCTTTCCCTCTATCTCCACCGCTCCGTCAGGTATAAACGTGTTGAAACGTACGTTTTGGAACATTCGATCGGGATCATCAGGGTCACTTTTAACTCGGTTGAAGTTTTTAATAATGGATGCTCCGACTCTTGTCGCTAGATTACGAGCTTTACTATCTCTTTCTGATGGTGTTTTACCTGTTTCTATGCAGATAAATTCATAGGGAGTCATCAGATATTGGGTATTTGAGAGATTATAGTCTTTTCCTGTTTCAACTACTGTAGGATGTTCACGTATCCAAACTGTTGATGGTTTTAAAACGATATCGGTTTGGTGGGTGGATATGATCTGTTGAAGGTCGGTAAGAATCCCATCTTCGGTCTTTTCAACTGTTAAGTAGTTTTCTATTATCCTGGGCGGTGCTGCCAGTCCCTCGGTTAATGGTAGTGCCGTCATTTTTATAGGTCTCCTTGGTTTTCCAGTGTAGCTCTTATCACGAATTCATCACTACGTTTTTCAGTCTGTGTGATAGATTTTTCGACGAATCGGCGGGGCTTGATACCTTTAACTGATTTAACCACTACTTCGTTTCCTTTATAGACGAATTTAAGGGCTTTTTTAGTTTTGGGTACGATTTTCTTTCCCTTGGGGCCATAAATACCTGTTCCGTCATTGACATAGGATGTGTACTTGGCACTGCTGTAAACCTTACCACCGGGGGCAGGAACCGTCGCAATGAACCATCCACCCTGCATTTTTCCTTCATCTACGGGGCTGTTTCGTTGTAGGTTTCCCTTTAACTCAATACGGCTGAGTTGGATGGCACGTTTAACAATCTTACCCATAACGCCTTGAGGTTCGCCCTTCTTGAGTTCTATTTCAACATCCATGGACACCATGGCGTTAGTCTCCTGTTATAGCAAAAAAATCCACAGAATCAGATTTATTACTTTTATCCAGCACAAAACCAGCGTCCCGAAGATCTCTCTTAAGGTCGTTGGTAAAAATAGCACTGCTAGAAATCCCTACTTTCCAGTCGTTCACCTTAATCAAAGGCGTGTTTTTCCGTGTCTGGCTCAATGCAACCATATTAGCAACCATTCGAAGGCAGACAACAGCCACACCACCAGGGACGTCATCATCAAAATTTTGATGGCAAAAACCGTCTATGAGTGATTTACAGTACCCTATCCACTTTGCCAATAGGGCGTTAAGTGCTTCATCGGGTTCTTCTTTATCAAGCCCATCGGTGTCTTCTGCTTCCAGGCCGAGTTGATCGGGCCGTATTTGGGTTAACTCTTTAACTTCTTCAACTGTGCAATAAGTCATAAGGTTTTTCTCCAAGTGTAGATACCAATAGTTTTACCAGGTACTTCTTCCATTTCAGCGGAGTATAAGAGTTCCAGGTAAGGATAATTAGTCTTCATGTAATCTGATGTAATCTCTGGTTGTAAATGCTCATCATGGGGGTTTTCGTGTGTACTGCTCTGTTTTAATTGGAAGGGGATGCTGACTAATAGGTGATTCATTTTGTTTTTACGGATCCATCCCCCGAGTAGTGCCTGGGCATCCCCCAAGGTGAGGTGTTCCAGGACATCTCCCAGGATGATCAGATCATAGAAGTCAAAATTAAAGTCCAGAATATTACTAATAAAGATGTTATTGTAATATTTGTCTAATTTAAGCTCTTTAATACCCTGTTCATAGACATCCACACCATCAATGTTTGTGTATCCCTGTTTTCTTAGTAATCTGGCGTATATAGCACATCCAAAACCAACATCCAGGATCTCCGCATCCATGGGTATGTGTTCTTTAATCCACTCCACGGCTTCATCTTTACCCGTCCAGGTGCTGAAGCCACGTCCGTAATCATTAAACTCTATCATACTTTTTTAGTCCTCTGGCCATGGCCTGGGCTGCGGTTCGATTTCTTTCCAGCTGTTCTCGTAGTGGTGGTGGGCGTATCGTCGTCTTAACATCCTATTTTCTAATCGGAGAATATCCTCATCCTTAAGTAACTGTGATACGAAGCCGGGACCCGTCCTGAAACAAACATGATGATGCTTATTCTCCTCTACAAAACCCGGGAGAGCATCAACCAAACCTTTAATAAGCCGGTGCCCAGGAGTAGAACCCATAAAAGCGTTGTTAAGATAAGGAATATCATATTTTGGGTGGTTTTCCTTCCAGACCTTTCGGTCTTGGACTATAAAGAAATCCGCATCATCAATGAGTGGCTCGATGTTTTTTAGGCATGAAAAGTCCATGTCTGCATAAACACCACCAAATTCTTTGAGAATCTCTAAACGGACCACATCAGACTTCTCAGCGTAAGTCTTTGCATCGTCATAGAGAGCTTGATTCTCCAGGTCCATTATGTCATCTTCAGTCCAGAGGATAAAATCCCAGTCCTTGTGATGTCGCTTCCATGATCGGCGGTAGTTTTTGAGTTTAAGTGGTAATCTGCTGCCTAGCCAAATACCATGCATGATTTTTGGTATCTTCATTTCTTATCAGTGGTTTGGGGTTCGTCTTTGATTTCTACGACTCGTTTTTTGCTTTTAGATTTCTCCTGTTTGTCTAATTCCTTCTTTATAAGTTCATACTGACCCCTGGGGGTTTTCTCTTCAGGTTTTAAGTTTTTCCAATCCTTAAGTGCCATGATTAATCAACTCCAAAAAAAGGAAGGGAATTTAGGATCCAGGGGAACCAGGGGAACCTTCAGGTTCTTCCAGTTCGGGGAACGCTGAAACATTCATGTACTCGTTGATCAGGTTCACATCTCCACGTGTAGTGTAAACCCATTCAGTCATCTCCTTAGCAGCGTGCCTATCAGGTTCAAGGTTCATCTCCCTGAGAATACCCATAGCAAGGTTAGATGGGGTATACAGCATTGCACCAGGACTGCCAGTCAATTCCTGTAAGGTAGTATCATCCATGGTTGGCACGTGAACAACAGGGATACCCCTATATCTCAGTGGCCTGTAACCCTCTTCTATTTCATCACCAAGGCCGGTTGGTTTGCCTGCAAATAAGTCACGATATAGGTCTTCATACTCAAATGGAACACCTAATCTGAACTTAGTCCTATTTTTAATAAAATGCTTAGGTATTGCATCTACCATGGCCTTAAATAGGGCTTTAACATCGTCTCCGTCTTCTATTTCCATGTCATAGATTTTATAAGCGGAGCGGTGTAACCAACCTGTGGTTGTGGCGAGTAGATCATCGTCATCACGCTCTATCTCATCACTATTGGCTCCAATACCCCATACTTCTAAGTCGTCGCTGATTCCCTCTGCGATGAGGTCGAGTAGGGTGTTTACGAAGGCTTTTCCTTCTGTGTTGTCTTCGAGTTCATCGTCCTCGATTTCAGCCTGAGCTTTCAGCTTAGTTGCTACCAGCCGATTTTGCCAGGTTCTCCATTTAACCTTTTCATCAGCGTCTAATTCTCTGGTGAATCCTTCAGCATCATATCCGGAATGGAGTACTCGGCCGTCAAGGGTTACCCTGTCCAGGTTTTTGGTGTGTGACTTCATGGTCATGACACTGGCTTCGCTGAGTATTGCCTGGTCCCTAGTGGCTACTCTTATGAATCTTCCCGCTTGTTCTGGGTTTAATATGGCTTTGTTAAAGGTTTGCACGGCGAGTGCGGATGCTTTATTACTTACTATATCAGATAGTGCTTTGTGTGCTACTGACATGAATATCATTCCTCCTTATTTTTTCTCCTCTTTTATAGGTCTGCCTTTCAGGTCACGACCTGCGTATTCCTCAATGGATTTGTAGGCAGTCTCTTTTTTGCCGTCGTCATGGTTTTTGATGGCTTTAGATTTGCCTTCTTTGTCTTCTTTTTCTTTGGATTTCTTTGCAGACTTCTCGGTAGTGATTTCGTCTCCACATTTACTGCAGAACTTATCATCCTCACCGAGTTCATGGTCGCATTCATTGCACTTTATGGCTTCAGGGGGCTCTTTGGTTGCCTCCTTAAACTTCTCGACTAAATCGTCTCCGAAGTCTTCCAGGTCGGATTTAGTCACATATTCATCATTCTTTTTGTCTTCTTCGCTTTTAGTCACATTATCGCCTCCATTTGGCTCTTTGGGACTTATCAAACTATCGATAATGTCCCGGGCCTTTTCAAGTATAGTTTTGTTTTGTTTTGAGATTGCACGGCCATACTTCACCGCGGACTTACCCACACTACATGAATTATCGATGCAAGGGTGGGTGGTTAAACTCAACGTATAAACTACCCCATCAGGTACGTCTTTGATTAAAACACGACCTTTCGCAGCTGCCAACTCTATAGCTCGCTGTTTTGGTATCACTGTGGGACTGTACGCTATTTCGCCTTTCTCAGCTTTCACCATCAACTCAGGGTCGGTTATCTTAGATTTCATAACCCATGTACCACGTGGGTACTCTCGTTCTTCACCGTGAATGTTGGTCATCTTCAACGCTCCAGGGGTTAGGAAGTCTTCAACTGGTTCACCGACCTTTCGACCATCCCGGAGAAATGTATGCTCTTCGTCTATGATCCCGCCATGTTCGTGGTAGGTTTCCCTGAATTTACGGACTTCATCTTCGGTGAAGATTTTTTCACCATTATTATAGTCACAGTCCGGTTCGCCAGGTATCATTGCGGTGCCTGTGAAAAGTACGTGGTCTTTGTGTTTTTCCACGATGAAAGCTGGGGCTAAGGGTTCTGTTTTTGTTTTTTTAATGTTTTCACCTCCAAAATAGGTTAATTTGAATTTAAAAATAGTAGGAAATATAGAAACTTTTATTTAGTATTCAAGGTTTCGGAATTGGTCATAGTTAAGCTTTGAAACATCTACACGGCCATGAGAATCAAGCGGTAGCTTGTCTATTGTCATTCCAGGAATAGGGATAATATCTGATTCTTTAAAAGTAACCATGCCTGGCGGTGCCATAAAGCCAAGAGGCATTAAATAAGGTACATTGGTACATCTGCAATTAATCCATTCTTTTATGCTGCCTGTGCGGTCTCCGGGGTGCATCAGTCCATTAGTGAATTTTGATCCCACCTTGGTTATCTGGCCATGGATCTCTTTATGAGAATCTCGGACTCTTGCATCTTGACCAGTCCACCACTGATGATAATTTATATCATAATCAATGAGTGTTTCAAAATTACCCATATTCTGGGCGCTGTTTATTTCGGTTCGGGCTATGCGGTTCGCTTCAAAGCCTTTAAGCTTGGTAAATTCTTTATTAAGGTTTCGACCAACATCTTTAATACCAAGTCCTTCCTGGTAACCCTGGGCTAATATGCCTGTGATGTTTTGCCGGACCCGTTCCAAGGTATACTGTGAGGCGACAAAAGTCTGCATTTTGAGGTTGGTGTAGATCCGGGGTGAAAAATCAAATAAACGGTACTGTTCACTACGGTTTAACTGTAAATTAATTAAATCCAACGTAGATATACGACCATTCCTGAGTGCCTTAGTGTTTTCATAAAGAATCGTGTCATTATATTTTGTTTCAATCTTATACCAGGGCTCTAATATCTCCCGTGCCTGGAAGCTTAGGATGTCAGGATCACCATACAAAGCCAGGAACTTCTTAAGAGTAGCCTTTTCTGCAGCTGTAAATTGGGCTTTTATTTTACCGGCTAGTGCTTTTTCGGCTGCTAATCGTAGCTCGTATTCGGTCTGCAATCCGGTTAAAAGCGTTCTTCCCTGCTGCACCTTCAAGGCTATCTGGCTCTTTGTCAACATCATTAAGCTCTCCTATAAGTTCATCCTCTAGGCCATCCAGCACTGAGTCAGTACCTGGTGGATCTGTACTGTTACCCCCACTCCAAACATTATCGAGAGGAACACCATGCAAGTAAAACTCATCCAAATAAGGATTATCACTCTCTTTTAATCCGAAACGCTCACCAAAATGATTACGAAGTTCATTTGGAGTCATAGACGCCCGATCGAATAAATCCTTGGCGATGGTCATATCTGCAGCTGCATCTCTGACATCGATTTCATTCATCTCAAACTTGAAGGGTGTTCCTGGGAAGACTTCTTCAATCAACTGTTGGATGTCAGTTTCGTCATCGGTCTGTATGGGTTCAACTATGCTGTTTTTATATATCTCGGTGCTGTCTCGGCTGTTGCTGCCCCCTAGTCTGCCTGTTTCATTGATCCCTAGACGGTAAGGCGGTACCCTGTGGGCTGCTATTACTTCATCCCGGTTATCTTTTCGATAAAGACGGAAAGAAGCTTCTTTTGTTTCAACAGAGAGCGGCTGTAATTTGATTTCCACATTTCCTTCTTCACCTTCACTGGGGACTAATATAGTAACTGCAGAGTGTGGGTTTTTCATTACCTCTTTAATCTGCTTAGAAATCTTGTATCGGAGGGTTTCAGTCTCATCATAACCCTCATCACCAGGTTCTTTATCATAATCCTCAAAATCACCACTAACAGTTACAGCAAAGGCAGGCATACCATAATTCTTAAAAAATGCCGTGTTAAAAATAGACCGACTAGTGTCACCATGTATTGCAGGGATTGCAGGTACGATCTTCGCTAATCCATAGTATTTGCTTTTAGGGGTGTAGTCCATCTGCCATAATAGTTCATTGGCCCTCTCATCCTTCCTTAGGCTGTTGTAAGGGCATATTTCACCGGTCTCGCAGTGGACATCAACAAGTTTGCTGCCCACCTTATTTTTACCATAAATAACAAACCAAACCTCTTTTAACCCTATCTTCTGTTTAACCCGGAAACCGTCCCGATGACGACGTAGATGTTGACTTGGTAAATGGTCTAATCTTTGTGCTGGGCTTTTGCTTCGTCCCTGTCTGATTATCTCTAGGGCACCGTAGCCCACGCCCCGGCGGTCATAGGTCCTCTGATAAAAGAGTTTATTAAGGTTAGGTGATAATCCTTCAACGAATGTTTTTACCCTTTTCTTTGCGCCTTCACTTCCAGTCTGATCTGCCTTGTTGTTGATTGTCCAACCGTTCCCGGCACTATCACGGGCCACTACATCCACGCACTGAGCATGGTATGTGTTCACTTCAAGAAGTTCTAGTAGGTGGTGAGGATCATAGAGTGGTTCGTAGAATTCTTTATAGTCCCATCCTTCACCCTCGATCTGTTTACTACCCTCTTCGCTTTTAATAGCGTATCGGTTGAGAGCGGATGCTTTGATTAAGTCCCAGTCTCCGTCGCTTTTTGTAACGATAAATGCGTCTGGACTCTTTTTACTCATACTTTAACCTTCCTTCTTGGTCGTTCCCAGTGTCTTGCAGATCCTGTAAGTGTATCAGTGATGTTATCTTCTCCACCTTCTTCTCCTGTAAATTCAATTAATTCATAAATAATCTTCTTTATTTCCTTCATTGTAAGGCTGTCAGTGTCAAATTCTAACCGCCCTGTTTCTGCCATGACTTCAAGGTCAAAGGATCGGTCTAATTTACTATCGGTTACTTTGTCGGGTTTGATTCGGGGGTAGCCTTTTTGTTTTTTGCTTCGACGGAATTTCTTTATTAACAGTTTCGCCATTGACCCTGGTTCCTGTTCCACGATCCTTTTACAGCTTTTGCCGTCTTTGATTGTCACGGTGTCAAACCGGTTAAGTACCTGACTTGATGAGTATTTGCCATGGACTAAACCCCGTACAACCATTTTATTGATGCCTTCCTCGTTAGTGTAATATCCTGTCTTCGTAGCTGCAAGATTATCACCATCTTCACCACTGGCAGCGAAATCCCAATACCTGAGTTCATTAAGAGGGTCTGGTAACTTTTGAGAATTAGTAAGAACACTGCCAAGGATTTCTCCTCTTTCATCCAGGAACCATTCCCGCTTAAATATCTTTCCTTCACGTTCACGTGGATTGCCCTGGTAGATTGCCTCAAATCTGAAACTGCCCATGGCTTTTTGGATCTTCGCAAGGTCATCTTCATCTTTAATCGGCCTACATAATGCCTCACCTGGGGCCCGGCCAAGGATGTCGTTTTCCTCTGCCAGTGCGGGTAGGTTGAGGACCACCCATGTTCCATGTTCGATGCTGCCTCCACCCCTGAGTATCTTCAGGGCTTCACTGGCGTCAATATGTGGTTCTCCCTCGTCATCATCGGTAAAACCATTTAATATTTGCCCTGCTAGGTCTCGGGGGCCTAGTCTTTGGGCGATGTATATTATCCATGGTTTACGGCCTGTATCCAGGTCAGGGTCAAGTCTGGTGGAACCTTCTGTGTAGAACCAGTCGTTTAGTTCCTGTTGATGGGCTTTACTATTTACCTTCTTGAATCCCTTGGAGGGATCATCTATTATCAGGCCATTTGCGCCTTCTCCAAGGATACCTGTACCGATGCCTGCGGTGAATAGTCCGCCGTCATATCCTTTAATATCCCATCGGTAACTTGCATTTGATGATTTGTCGAGTTCTACCTGGTTAGGCTTAATAATATGATGTTTGGTGCCGTTTTCATCAGTATACTCTATTTCTCGAACAAATAAGTGTTTACCCCATCTTTCAAGTAATTGCTTAGTTATACGTCCCCATTTCGCCGAAAAGGTCGCATCACGAGTCGTTAATATAACACGTAGATCCGGGAAAGATCCCAAAAACCAGGCAAGAAAATACTTACTAATCAACCAACTTTTACCATGCCTTGGAGGCATGAAAACCATTAAGCGGTTCAGGCGACCCTGAACCAAATACATCAATAATTCAATAACAATAACTAGATGTTTGAAAGCCCTCCACCGGCCACTACTCGCCTCCAAAGCAAATGTACCAGGGCCTAGGGGAAATCTTTCATCAATCGGTGATTCCTTGGGCTTTGCCGACGTCATTTAAAACACGTTTTTCATGTTCAATATGCTCATCACTACAAATCAAAGACATAGTCACACTATACCGGCCTTCAATTTTGCCTTGTATCTGTTGAATATTAGCAGCTTCACCCTGGCTAGTTTTAATGATTTCCTGGGCATTCCTAGCAGCACTACTGGTATTCAATATCTCAATACCAGAAACCCATTCATCAGCATCCAATTTCTTTTCTAATAAGTCTAACTTCTTGCCTATAATTTTAATAAGCTTACGTCCCAAAGATTCACATTGCAAATCATCTTCAACAATGTTTTCAGCTTCAATCTCGGACTTCTTTTCTTCAACTTTTTGTTCGACTTTCTTGAGATAGCGTTCGCGTTGTTCTTCCCATGGTCCGTCTGGATCGCTGGTTGAGTGGCTGCTTATTGTTGATTTGCTGGGGCCGTGTAGTTCTGATAGGTCTTCGTAGCTGGGGTAGGTTTTGTTTCCGTCTTCTTTTTTGATTCCTTGGATGTATTGTCTTTTGATTGTTTCCCAGTTGTATTTTGCCATGGTCGAACTCCTGTTCGTTTTTTTGTTCGGTTTTATAATGGTGTGAAGTATTTAATTAATTCAAAAATTATTAGGGGTATTAGTACAAAGCAGGCTCCTATTCCTCTGTCGGTCCATTCTTTGATTATTTCTTTTTTTGCTTCTTGTTTTGCGTCTTTGGTGGTGAGTTGGTCTAGTTTAGTGTTGATGTCTCGGAGCTCTTGTACTAGGAGGGGGTGTGCACTGCATATCCCATTCTTTTGTGGTATTTGTAACGCTTGCATTTGTTCATTTTGGTCCATCCGTCCCGCCCCTCTCTAAATGTTTTATTCTTCGGTGTTGTTTAGGTCGCCTTTTTGTAGTCCTAGTTCTTTGATGAACTCTCTTAGTGCTATGAAGAATATTACACCGGCTACTGATGCTATTGAGCCGTATTCTCCTAGTAAGGCTGTTATTTGTGGTTCTGCTCCTGCTATTCCTATTACGCTTGCGAGTAGTAGGGCTGATATTATTCTTTCTTTGTTTGGTATTGCTGCCATGCTTATTTCATCTCATTATAGTTGTTTAAAATTATACCGCCTACACACCTTTCCATAAAGGTGCATCAAAAAAAATATGAAAATTAGAATGCTGTTAATAATAATCCATTATCATTTTGCTGGTATGTCAAGAGTTGCCTGGCCATTAAACTCATTCAATGTTTTCTGTTTCCTTGCCTCTAATTGTAGTTCTTGTACTGTTGCCATCCTGTCTTTAATGATTTGGCAGTATTCTGGTTCTTTTTCCATTAAAATGCTGTTCCTGTTGGTGTTCTCACAAGCAACACCAGTAGTACCACTACCAGCACAATTATCCAAAACAAGTTCACCTTCATTGGTATAAGTTTTAATCAAATATTCAAAAAGTGCAACAGGTTTTTGAGTAGGATGCAAACCAACATCATTACTAAAATCTAAAATCGAGGTAGGATAACGACTACCATCATTTTCAGTAACCCATCCCGCAACAGTCTGATCTTGAGTTGTTTCTCCTGCCGAAGAGCTTCGGCAGGAATAAGGAGTTCCTTCAGTCTTTAAAGGATTATAAACACTTTGTTCTTTACTAAAAATTAAAACATTTTCATGTCTTTTAAGGGGCTGTCTATTTGCATTTAAGAAACCACCCCCATTGGATTTACTCCAAATCCACTCATATCTAAACATCTCATAATTACTACTAATCAACTTAGTAGTGAACGGCTGTGATGCTGTTAATACAATAGCACCATTATCTTTAATTATCCGTTTATACTCAAACCATAATTTATCTAATGGTAATGGGGTATCCCACCGACAACTGGTCACCCCGTAAGGAAGATCGCAAATGACCATATCAATAGATTTATCATCTATTTCTGGGAAGAAATCAAAACAGTTTCCTTCGTATAATTTCCAAGCCATAAAAAATCACTCATTAATCGTTAATAAAACAGGGATTAATTCTTTTGTTAAGCCCTGTGAGTTTAAATACAGTCTTCTAGAAGAATTAAGGTTTTTTTTGAGGGGGGAGAAATACATTTGAGGTAAAAAATAGGGCTGAAAATGGATGTTTCCAACAGGTGATACGTTTTCTCCCCTCTCAAAAATGGTTTTTGCATAGGAGGTGCAAAAAAATGGTTGTGGTCATAGACTAGACGTAGATGACATTGAAATTATTTTAATAATATGAAATTACTATTTGTATGAGAGCCAAAAGGGTATACCACACCACAAATTGGCGGTCCGGTGTGGAGTAATCCACATTTAGGGCATACTAATTCTTTTTCGTCACGTTCATAAATTAGTGTAGTGCTGCATTCGACACAGTTCTTTATACTAAAACTATAGCTTATATCGGGTTCTATTACTTTGTAAGCTGTTAGTTCTGGATTCCCATAGTGTTCAAAGTCGCAAGTAGTGCATTGGCGTTTCATTGAGTATGGTTTGTGGAGTGGGCATTGGCAGTAAGGGCATTTCTGTTTGTTTATCTGTTCTAGATATTCAGGGTCTTTTTCATATCTTGTCAACCACTGCCTCCAAAAAAATTTAGTCATTGACGTTTATCTCGTTATCAAGTGTCAGATGTAAGCAGTTTAGATTTCTTGACGTGGGGGTAGTGGTAAATTTAGTCTCCTGAACTCATTTTCTATTACTTTCTGTTCTTTTGTAAAATCTTTCTTTGGTTTCGGTCCTAACATTGTAGTTCCTTTTCCTATATGGTATTGTTCCATGACAATACTCCCCTGTACCATATACGCTTCGTTTATCGCTTCATATAATCTTTCTTTTCGTAATCTTTGTTCCTCCTTAATTTCATCCTGGTATCTATCCCTATATTCCCGAACATCCCTCTTAACCTGTCGTTTTCGGGCTATTAATCGACATTTTGGGCTGCAATATTTACTGTTCGGGTGTTTTGGTTTGAATATTTCCCCACAAATTGGACATTCGCGCTCTTTCGTTTAAACCGCCCCTTTATTCTCCTAATACTATCTTTTTTTCTTTTTTAAGCCAAGCCCGGTACCGTATTTCACGAACCATTTCCCCTTATTCAATTACCTTTTCAAAGAACACAGCCAAAACAACAGTATCTTCATCAATATCAGGATAAGCAATACTTAAAATGTCTAAAGCTTCCTCACGTGTCCGACTATCAGTATCTTCCTTTAAAAATTCATCAGAAATATTACATATTTTTTCAACATGAACCCCAATACATCGTGCCTTAAAAATCTTATTAGGGGTTAAAATTTTGTAAATATCTCCTTCCACATATTTGTGTTTTTTATTTCCACTTTTAGCACGTCTAAGTGTTGCAAATTTTTGTCTATCTAATTTAGTATAATCCCAGTTAAATCTAACAACTTTCAATTTTTCAACCATTCCACATTCACCTCTTTGAAACTTTGAAACTTTTATGAAAAGCCGGTTGCACCGGCAACAGAAAGCTCTGCTTTCTGCCAGTTTCATCAAAATTTACACTTTTATTTCACATTTAAACCTGAAACGACAATCACTACAACCCTCCAGGTCTGAAAAGTTGCATTCTATCACATCAGGAAATTCAATGTCCTCCAGTTTTGTATGTATCCAGTCAATGTCCTTGTCTAAAAATAGATATTCTACCTTTCGGAGTTTGCAGTTGATTTCACTATTCACTCCAAGATAACCATCCAGGTAGTTCGGTTCATCCCAAGGGTACGGTGGTTGTAAGGGTAGGTATTTTTCGCCCGGAAATTCCCCTGGTAGGTTATGTTTTTCCCAAGTGGTTTTGAGTTTATAGTAACGGATCCACCATTGACGCTCACGATAATTCATGTCCTTTAAAAAAGGTATTCTTTCGTATAATGTCTTGAATTTCTGTTTTCGAAGCTTTTTCCGCTTTTCTTTAAGGGTTTTAGTGATTATAATTCCCCCTTCAAGATACATGTATCATGAGCGACATGGACGCCACTAGTCATTTTCGCGCATATCCTGTCGTATTTAGGTAAAAGGGGCATTTTCATATTTTGGATGGGGGTGTTTCTCTGCCCCTTGCAGGGAGAAAGAAATGGACAAACATTTGTTTTTGGGGTATATAAAGGGCGTCCTGTAACGCTGTCGTTCATGTCGTTCATGTCGCTGTTGTCGTATGTGTCGTTGATGTCGTTCATGTTTTACTCATCCTCCCAGGCAGGTACTTTAACATCCGGATCATGAAGTAAAACATTCAACCCATCAGTTAAAGCGTCCTCTTCAATAAAAAACAAAGCAGAATCCCCTAATTCCCATTTAATAAGTTCTTTCTGATCATCTTTAAGGGTTAATAAATCCCTTTGCATATCTGAAAGAAACTTTTCACTTAACCCGTAAACGTTACTGCTGCCTTGTTTCTGAACTACTTTAATAAATCCTGCATTGTTTAATTCTCCAAAATACCGTTGAACGCTTCTCTTCTGAAGTTTTGTATTTGATAATTCAAAATAATCATTTGTGGTAAATACTCCCATCTCTGAAATCTTACCATCATTTATCCAATCATCTACGTTTGCTCGAAGGTCGTTCAGAATTTCAGCGGCCTTGGGGCTGATATTAACGCTTATGCTTTCATGATATGCTTCAAGTAAACTAATGAATATTTGAATATCATCAAGACTTGTAAATAAAACAAATTCCCCATCAAGTTCAAATAATTGACGGTTAAATGAATTGAAAGCAGTTATGGTCTTTAAAATAGCGTTGTACTTATCAAAATCCCTTTTAAAAAATTCACTTTCCCCTAGGAATGCAATTATGCTAGAGGTATAAGGGTTGATAATTGTAATCTCTTCAACCTTTTCACGTAGTGCATATACCATATATTGAACGATCTCCGATTCTTTTTCATAGTGTTTCAGTTGCTTGTAGGTACGACCTAATTTAAGTTCAAGAACCTGTTTGAAACTATTAAATATTCGTCGATTATCCATCCTGGGGGTAATGAAAATTGATCGGCTCATCTCTTGATCATCAAACTCAAAACCTGGAACGGTGGTATAAGTGAGTGCTGGTTTACCTCGAAGCGTTAAATCAATAGGAACCCATCCCTCATCTCTGGTGGGAATATTTAAGGGTTTATTTATAAAACCATCACTCTGAAGTTCTTTAAGTAAGTTTTTGGATTCCATGATGAAGTCTTGACTATTACGCCCTCCAAGGTCCCCATAATTCACAATGCAACCATCGTAATACCAAGGGTCTTCTTTAGCACGGTTAAACATCGCCGCCTCTGTAACGCTTTTTTCGTGTCGTATAAATTCATCAGGAATAAGGCGCATTGCGACCTCTTCAATGTGAGTTTTACCGCTGGCACCTTCCCCTAATCCTATAACACTAATTGGGTTCTTTAGAATTACCTGACTTGCATAAGCAATAAAAGTAAGCATTATGTTAGTTCGTTCACCTGCGGTAAGCCATGACACCAGGGAAGAAATATAGATAAGTGGATGTCTTTTGTTTTTCAGGATCTCCGTTGCATCATAAATTTTATTTTGAAGTTCCTCTTCCTTTTCGGTTTTTTTAGCTTTTTCCTTTGTCCTTTTTTCAATTACTTGATTATCATAACTTTCTTGTAGTGTTTTTTTGTATTCGTTAAATTCCTCTTCTATTTTTTTCTTTGAATACTCGTAATTAGGGTCTAAATGTTTTCGTATCTCTTTTCCTACTTTTGTATAGAGAGATAACATGAAAGGTTCGTCGTTAAGGTCTTTAAAGGCATAATTACCCCTTGGATCTTTGATTATGTATAGTGCCATCGTGCCGTCTGGAGCAACTTCAATGGTATAGTTATCTGAAAAACAAAAGACATGTATGTCTTCTTTTGTTTCAGTTCCTTCTTGTAGATCTTCATTAGAGATTAAAGAGTTCACCCCCTCCCTATTTTTTTAAAGAAGTAAAATAGAAGGGAGTTTACCCTTTAAGTGCTTCTTTAACCTTATCAATTTCTGCTTTGGTGATTTTGCTGTCACCGAGTAGGTCCTGACAGGCCTCTACGACTTGGTTTTTGGTGGTGGGTGTGTCTTCTGCTAGGTGTAGCCATTTATCTAACTCGTCATTGATTCCCAGGAGTGGTTTTAAGTCAATAGGGGACATGTCTACTGTTTCGGCTTCATCTTCCTGTTTGGTTTTTTTGGGAGGACTGGGTTTCTTTTTTTCTTTGAAGTCTGCGTCTACTGCGTTATTGATTATATCATCAACAGCTTCCTCATCAGATGCCCTGGCACGTGCTGGTTTCTTTTTACTCTGCGCTGGAGCTGGTTTACGACCATTACCCATTATCATTTCTT
>ENA-UOOI01000505-UOOI01000505.1-fermentation-metagenome-genome-assembly--contig:-NODE-505-length-49369-cov-3.710549_pt1 | contig 49369 bp, 46 predicted proteins | sample MGYA00245779_ERZ724027 | MGnify/ENA primary metagenome ERZ724027 (study PRJEB28704, sample SAMN03018318) | fermentation metagenome | biome: anthropogenic terrestrial biome; feature: soil; material...
TATTCTAACCAACTGAACTACCACACCATTTTTATACTATCCGAGACCTAATCCACCACTGTGGTTAATCATTTCGATAGCGAGTGCAAAGGTAACGATATTTTCAGAATTACAAAACTTTTGACGGGATTTTTTCTATCAAAAATTTACATTTCAGCCATTCGTCGAACCACCGGAAGAACTCACGCTGGAACAGGACACCGTTCTGCGGCTTACTGATCCAATGGTTCTCATCGGGGAAGATAAGCATACGCGACGGGATACCGCGCAACTGGGCGGCATTGAATGCCATCATGCCCTGCGACGCCAGAATACGGTAATCATATTCACCGTGAGTGATCATGATCGGCGTATCCCATCTATCCACGAACTTATGGGGGGAATTGGCATACGACCGTTGCGCAACGGCATTTGACTTATCCCAGAACGGCCCGCCCAAATCCCAGTCGGCGAACCACATCTCTTCAGTTTCCAGATATTGCGCTTCCAGGTTAAAAATACCGGCATGCGACAGAAAGGCCTTGAAACGTCCTTCGTGGTTTCCGGCAAGCCAATAGACAGAAAAGCCTCCATAGCTGGCACCGGTACAACCGAGCCGATTCTCATCCACATAAGGTTCTTTTGCTACTGCATCAATAGCCGAAAGGTAATCTTTCATATTTTGTCCACTATAATCGCCACTGATCTGTTCCAGCCACTCTTGCCCGAATCCGGGCAAACCGCGGCGGTTGGGCGCCACCACAATGTAACCGTTGGCTGCCATCATCTGGATATTCCAGCGATACGACCAGAACTGACTCACCATGCTCTGCGGCCCCCCCTGGCAATACAAAAGGGCGGGATAGCTCTTCGCGGGATCGAAATCGGGCGGATAGACCACCCAGGTAAGCATCTCTTTACCGTCGGTAGTGGCGATCCATCGCTCCTCTACCTCTCCCATCCGCAACTGATCCAGTATTTCCTTGTTTTCAAGTGATATTTCGATAGCTTGTCCCGACGCAATATCCACACTGTAAATCTCCGCGGGTTGCGACATGGACTGCCGTTTCGCAATCAATTTGCCATTGCCTAGGGCAACAGACGTGTAGTCGTATTTTCCCTGAGTGATAGGGGTAATCTCTCTGGTAATGATATCCGCCGCGTAGAGATGGGTGGTTCCTTTCACAGGCGACACCATATAAACGGTACGGTTGTCGCTGTTCCAGACGAAGTCATCGGTATTATAATCGAATTGTTCCGTTACGTAAGTTTTCCCTCCCGTCGTCAGATCCATCACGAATAACCGGTTCTTATCCGATTCATACCCCTCGCGCTCCATACTCTGCCAGGCAAGGTATTTTCAGTCAGGCGAGAACTGCGGATTTACATCGTACCCCTTCATCCCTTCAGTCATGTTTTGGGTTTGACCGGTTTCCACATCATAAAAATAGATATCGGAATTGGTGGAGAGGGAGTATTCCTTTCCAATCTTTTTACGGGATGTATAGGCAATGGTTTTACCGTCGGGGCTCCAGGCTAATTGCTCTATGCCTCCGAAAGGCGCCAGCGGCGCTTCATAAGATTCTCCTTCCAACAGGTCTTTTATATTCGATAACTTATTGCCTGAAAGATCGGCGACAAAGGGATGAGGCACACTCTCCACCCACGTGTCCCAATGCTTGTACATCAGGTTATCCACTATCCGTCCCGACGCATCGGGCAGGTCGGGATATTTTTCGGCTGCCGTCTCCACCGTTTTCACATTTTTGATGAACAGTACTTTCTTCCCATCGGGTGAATATTTAAATCCATCTATTCCGCCTTCCACGTTGGATATCTGTTTCATCCCTCCCCCATCGGGATTGATGGTCCATATCTGTGAAGAACCGGTTTCGTTGCTCAGGAAGGCTATCTTTTTACCGTTCGCGATCCAATGCGGATTGCTCTCCTGTGTGTTGGTGATGGTGAGTTGTTTCTTCTCCGAACCATCACTTTTCATAATGAACAACTCCGAATTCGTTTTATTCTGAGTAATACTCACATAGGTCACCTGATAAAGTATATACGATTTGTCGGGCGACACCTCCACATTCCCTACCCTACCGAAGCTGTAAAGCACTTCAGGTGTCATGATCCCGTTCTCTATACTGGGCCTTGCTTTACCTATCGTTTCCGTCAGTTCTTTGCTTCCTTTTTTCCCTGTCTCTTTGGAAGCCGGCGTCTGAGAAGTCTCGTTGCAGGCCAGCAAGCTTCCGGTGATAATAATTGCCATAAATAGTGATTTACTCTTCATACGGTTTGGATCGATATACTTGATGGTTATACTTATAATTTCTATTGATCGACAATCTGTCCGTCTATCATGTGAATGGTTCTGTCAGTGATCGATGCCAGTTGTTCATCATGCGTCACGATGATGAAGGTCTGGTTAAGTTTATCCCGCAGTTCGAAAAAAAGCTTATGGAGTTCTTCCTTATTATCGGAGTCAAGGCTTCCGGAAGGCTCATCGGCAAATACCACAAGAGGATCGTTGATCAGCGCCCGGGCTACCGCCACGCGTTGTTTTTCACCCCCCGACAGTTCCGCCGGTTTATGTGAGATACGTCCGGAGAGGCCCATCATGTGCAGCAATTCCTTGGCTCCCGCTTCTGCTTCGGCATGTTTCGCACGCCCTATCAGCGCCGGGATCATCACATTTTCGAGGGCGGTAAATTCGGGCAACAACTGGTGAAACTGAAAAACAAACCCGATGTTCCGGTTCCGGAAATCAGACAGTTTTTTCTCACTCAGGGAACTTAACTCCTGATTATCGATATAAATCCTGCCGGCGTCGGCTTTTTCCAATGTCCCCATGATCATCAGTAAGGTTGTTTTACCAGCGCCGCTCGGCCCCACGATAGAAACTATCTCACCCTTCCGCACCTCCAGATCGATCCCTTTCAGGACCTGAAGCGGGCCGAAACTCTTGAAAATTTTCTCTGCTTTTATCATCTGATCCGTTTACCACACATATCAATCTGCGAAGATAAGAAAATGCAGCATTATTAGAAAGAATATCTGTGGAATCTATGTGGAATTCAGTTTGTTTTTATGGTAACACGCATAAAAATCCGGTTTTTTCCTGTACATTTGCCAACGACTCCCTTTGGGGCGATACTTTCCGGTATCGATATTTTTCCCTAATCAATATATGCATTATATGGCTAAGAAAGAATGAAAGCAGAATCGAAAAAATTTCACAGCAGATGGATGAATTAAGTAGAATGAGGCAGGAATACAGGGCAGGAAGCCTGAACAAAACGGAGATGGCATCAAATCCGTTCGATGAATTCAGAGTGTGGTTGGAAACGGCTATTGCCTCCGGCTTGCCGGAACCCAATGCCATGATCGTGGCTTCCGCCACCCCCGACGGAAGACCTTCTGCGCGCGTGGTACTACTAAAAGAGGTGAATGAGAAAGGATTTGTATTTTATACCAACTATATGAGCCGAAAAGGGCGGGAATTACTTGCTAACCCTTTTACAGCAGCGGTCTTGGACTGGCATGAGATAGAGCGCCAGGTAAGAATCGAAGGGCTTGTTGAAAAGTTAGAGGATGAAGAGTCGGATGCTTATTTCAACGTGCGGCCTAATGATGCCAAAATAGGCGCATGGGCATCGCCCCAAAGCAGGATAGTGAAAGGCCGTGAAGAATTGGAAGAGTTACAAAAAAGATATACGGCGCAATTCGCGGGTAAAGAGGTTCCCCGACCTCCTCACTGGGGTGGTTTCGTGATCCGGCCGACCCTGATTGAATTCTGGCAGGGGCGTCCCAACCGGATGCATGATCGCATAGCATATTATAAAGTCGATAAAGGTTGGAGTATGCAACGGTTAGCTCCCTGAAAAGCCCTCACCATTCCATACCTTTCAAAATACAAGCCGATTACCGGCAAAACACCGTTAGGGTAGGAAGAGTGATCAGCTTTTGATATCGATTATTTTATTTCTGGGTAGGGTAGCTACAAACTCTTTCAGATAAAAAGGTTCAAAATAAGCTACATCCACAAACGATTTATCGGCAAAATCCTTTTCTGCCAAAGATACCATTCCCGAAGCCAAGGGATGAATATTATCAAAAAACAGAGCATTGGGATGTGTGATAACGGAACGGCATTTTTCGGCCCCGTTGCCGAAGAAGATTATTTTCCGTTCTTCAAGAAGCTCGCTATAACTGCCCTCCTCTACAATGTCGGCGGACGTTTCGCGGACCACATTCAGTGAGCGATCGAAAAAGGTGGCGTACACCTCCATCCGCCGGGCATCGACCATCGGGCAAAGCAAGGTTTTCTCATCCGCCTTCTCCTTCATCATTGAGGCCATGATACGGGCAGTGGGAATGGCAATGAGCGGGATACCCAGACCGTAACTCAGCCCCTTGGCCTCCGACACACCGATACGCAGTCCGGTATAGGATCCGGGACCGCTACTCACAGCAATAGCGTCCAAACTGATATCTTGTTCCCTGGCATACTCCATTATCTCATGGACAAACAGACCTGACAGGCTTGCATGTGAGCGGCCTTCATAATTCTCTTTGTTCATCAGTATCTCCCCGTCGCGCGAGAGCGCACAGGAGCATACAGGTGTGGATGTTTCAATCGTAAGTAGCGTACACATAATATGTTACTGGATATAAACGGAATAATTCAATTATGATGAGACCATTTCAAGTCCTATTGCACTATTTCAAATGCTTTAAACTATTTCTACGTTCGGCAAAGCAAATAAAAACGAAATAGTTCTATACTCGAAACGAAAACGTTTAATAAGAAATTAGCGGTGTAAAAATAACAAATTTTCTTCCCGATGAACCGAAAGGGCACAAAAAAACTGCATCGGTGTGATGCAGTTTTCTTTGAATCTAAAAAGATCAATACCTGTTTCTGTCGCGGTTTCCGTAACCTCCACGGTTGTTATTTCTGGGGCGATCACCCTCAGTACGGGGACGAGCTTCGGAAACAGACAATGTACGTCCGTCGTATTCGGCATCGTTGAGTTCTTCAATGGCGCGTTGTCCATCTGCATCGTTGGACATTTCCACGAAACCATAGCCTTTTGAACGGCGGGTTTCACGGTCAGTAATAATCTTGGCGGAGGAAACGTCTCCGTATTCCTCAAACAGTTCTTTTAAATCGGCATCCGTAATCTGATAACTTAAGCCAGCTACAAAAATGTTCATGTAAAAAAATTAAAATAAAAAAAAATAAATAACTTGTGCAGAAGTCCTTTCAATAAAGAGGAGTTAGGAAATAACTTAACAATGGTGTGAAGAAACTAAATAACGGCCCGCTAAAAAAATACTTATGCGCAACAAAGATAGGGATAAAATAATTGTGACAAAAAAAATTAGCCATAAATTTGCAAAAAAATTATATATCACTGTTTTAGTTATCCACTCCGCTTCTCCTGAGTAAGGCATCCACAGAGGGTTCCTGACCGCGAAAACGGATAAAAAGAATCATTGGATCTTCAGTGTTCCCTTTCTCTAAAACATTGATCCTGAATGAATGGGCCGTCTCTTTATCAAAAATTCCATTCTTCTTAAAAACAGAGAAGGCATCAGCATCCATCACTTCCGACCATTTATAACTGTAGTAGCCTGCTGCATATCCTCCCGAGAAAATATGACTGAAAGAAGTGGACATAGAGGTTTCGGGGACTACCGGCAGCAGTTGTACGCGTGCCATCGCATCCTGTTCAAATGCACGGACATCTCCTTCAAAGGGCACTTCTAAGGAATGCCACGCCATATCAAGGTAACCGAATGAGAGTTGGCGCAAGGTAGCATAACCGGTGTTGTAGTTAGAGGCATCCACTATCTTCTGCAACAATTCTTCCGGCATCTTTTCGCCAGTTTGGTAATGGAAAGCGAACTTGTCGAGATATTCTTTCTGTACCAACCAGTTCTCCATGATATGCGAAGGAAGTTCCACAAAATCACGGTACACACTGGTACCGGAAAGCGTTTCGTAGGTGCTTTTCGCAAGCATACCGTGCAGTGCATGGCCGAACTCATGCAGGAATGTTTTCACCTCGTCGAAAGTAAGTAATGCCGGTTTTGTTTCTGTAGGGCGGGTAAAGTTCATCACAATCGAAACATGGGGGCGGCTGTCTTTGCCATCTCTCATATATTGTTCTTTGAAAGAGGTCATCCATGCACCGGAACGTTTCCCGTCACGGGGATGAAAGTCGGTATATAAAACGGCGAGAAAATCTCCATTCTCATCCGATACCTCATAAGCCTCTACTTCAGGATGATAAACCTGAATATCAGCATTTTTCACAAATTGCAGACCGTACAGGTCGGTAGCCAGTCCGAAAACACCCTTTTTCACATTTTCCAATTCGAAATAGGGACGCGTCATCTCGTCGTTCAAATCAAAACGGTTATCTTTCAATTTATCGGCATAATAGCTCCAGTCCCATGGTTGCAGGTCGAACAGCTCCCCTTCCGTCTGTGAGGCAAATAACTGCACATCTCCCAACTCCTGGCGGGCTGTCGGCCCAAATGCCTCTGCCAGCCGGTCAAGCAATCCGAAAACCGCCGCCTCATTCTTCGCCATCCTGGTCTTCAACACATATTCCGAATAGCTGCTATATCCCAGCAGACAGGCGATCTCCAGACGGAGATTGACAATTTTCCGCACATTTTCCTGATTGTAGAACTCACCACCAGCCACACCTTTCGTACTGTAAGCCTTATAAAGCTGCTCCCGCAGATCGCGGAGGGAAGAATATTTCATGAACCCGATGTAGCTGGGCGCCGAGAAATCGATCAGCCAACCCTCCTTCCCTTTCGATTTTGCTTTCCCGGCGGCAGCATCTGTCAGGCTCTCCGGTAATCCCACCAGATCGTCTTTATCAGTAAGCAGCATCTCAAAAGCATTGGTTTCCCGAAGATTGTTCTGTCCGAATTCAAGGGTAGCCTTACTCAGTTCCATTGATAGCGCGCGATATTTTTCTTTTCCTTGGGGGGATAGCGTAGCGCCGCTGTTTTCAAAGTTTTCGTAATATTTCTCCGTCAACCGGATCTGTTCCGGGGTGAGTCCGGAGGTATGACGCGCATCGTAAACCGCTTTTACCCGCTCAAAAAGCACTTCATTCAGATTGATATTATTGGAATGTTCAGATAGCTTCGGGCTTAACCGCTGCGAGATTTCCATCATCTCATCATTGCTCTCGGCACTCAACAAATTGAAGAAGACGCTGCTCACCCGGCTCAGCATTTCACCGGAATACTCCATCGCTTCAATGGTATTTATAAACGTAGGATCCTGAGAATTAGCAACAATCGCATCAATCTCCGACTGATGCTCTTCTATCGCTTTATCAAAAGCAGGCTCGTAATGTTCCGTCCTGATCAGATGGAACGGAGCCGTTTCATACGGTGTAGCAAAAGGTTTTGAAAAAGGATTGTCTTTTGCAGGTGCGGTCATCATTATCATTACGCAATTAATTGTTAATAATATTTTCTTCATAAAATTCGTTACTTTTGTAGAACGTCTTCGTGAAGCGAACACAGAGATAAAACTTGTTCTGACTATGTCGGGTGCAGAAAACGGCTAATTTTACTGAAAACAAGAATTGGGCAAAGATAGTTTTTTTGTTTCAGCAGAACAAAAAATCAGACCGGTCAAAACATTCTTACCTGAATTATGTTTTTTATTACAATGGGTAGCGACAAACAAAGAATATGATCCGAATTACACGTTAAATTTAGAAAAATATGACAACAACTGACAGTAAAACCAGGGAGAAAACAAAAACTACCGCAACAAAAGGTAAGAGTAAGACCAATACCAAAACTACAGCCGCGGGCGCCAAGAAAAACTTTATCCTCGACACAAATGTGATCCTGCACGATTTCAACTGCCTCGATAATTTTGAGGAGAACGATATTTATATCCCTTTTGTAGTGCTGGAGGAACTGGATAAGTTCAAGAAAGGAAGCGATCAGATCAATTTCAACGCCCGCGCTTTTGTACGTGAACTGGATCTGATCACCGACGACGATCTGTTCACCAATGGCGCCGATCTGGGGGTAGGCAGAGGCAAACTCTATATTGTGAACGGTTCGAAGGACAACAGGAAGATCATCGATGCTTTCCCCGAAAAAACGCCTGACAACCGTATCCTTACCGTGGTGTCGGAAGTAGCCGAAAAACATCCGGAGATGAAGACCATTCTGGTGTCAAAAGATATCAACCTGCGGATGAAAGCGCGCTCTTTGGGTATGCTGGCTGAAGATTATATCAACGACAAGGTGACCAATGTCGATATTTTCTCACAGGGTGAGGAGGTGATCGAGAGTATCAACCCCGACCTGATCGACAAAATATACGCTCAGTCGGGCGGAGTGGATATCGATGAGTTCAATTTCGAGATCCAACTTGATCCAAATCGTTGTTTTATCCTCAAAAGTGAAAGGAACAGTGTGTTAGCCCGCTACAATCCGTTCACACAAAAAATAACAAAAATTGAGAAAGAATCCAATTTCGGCATCCAACCGCGAAATGCGGAACAGGCATTCGCTTTCGAGATACTGAACGATCCGGAGGTGAAGCTGGTGGGACTTACAGGAAAAGCGGGCACCGGAAAGACGTTGCTGGCACTGGCTTCCGCACTTAAGCAACATAAGGTGTATAACCAGATATTGCTAGCGCGCCCTATCGTTTCCCTGTCGAACAAAGATCTGGGTTATCTGCCGGGCGATGAAAAACAGAAAGTCGCTCCCTATATGCAACCTCTTTTTGACAACCTGAATGTGATCAAATCGGGTATGGGTCAGAACAACCCAGATCTCAGGCTGATCGATGAAATGCAAAAATCAGGACAGTTGGAGATAGAAGCGTTGGCATTTATCCGCGGACGAAGCCTCACCGGAACGTTCTGTATCATTGATGAAGCGCAGAACCTCACCCCGCATGAGGTGAAGACTATCATTACCCGTGCCGGCGAAGGCACCAAGATGGTGTTCACCGGGGACCTTCAGCAGATCGACTCGCCCTATCTCGATACGCAGTCCAACGGGTTGGCTTATATGATCGACAAGATGCGGGGACAGAACCTGTTCGGCCATATAAACCTTGTAAAAGGTGAGAGAAGTGAACTCTCGGAATTGGCGAGCAATCTATTATAAAGTGAAAAGTGAAAAATTAAAAGTGGAAAATGGAAAGTGAATAGTGAAAAGTTTTTAGTTTTTCATTATTCACTTTAAGTTTACTTATCTTTGCACCTCAAAACAAAGATCAAGAGAACAATGCAAAAACCTTCCATACCCAAAGGGACAAGAGATTTTTCGCCTGAAGAGACGGCGAAGCGGAACTATATTTTCGATACTATCAAAGATGTTTACCGTCTCTATGGCTTTCGCCAGATTGAAACTCCGGCGATGGAGAACCTCTCCACACTGATGGGGAAATACGGCGAGGAGGGAGATAAACTATTGTTCAGGATACTTAACTCCGGCCATTTCCTGGGTGATATGGGCGTGGAGGATATTGCCGAAGGGAACTCTTCGAAGACAGCCAATAAGATTTCGGAGAAAGGACTCCGGTACGACCTCACCGTACCCTTTGCCCGATACGTGGTGATGCACCGTAACGATATTACCTTCCCCTTCAAACGCTACCAGATACAACAGGTATGGCGGGCCGACCGTCCCCAGAAAGGGCGTTACCGCGAGTTTTTCCAGTGTGATGCCGATATCGTGGGATCGGATTCCCTGCTCAACGAGGTGGAATTGATCCAAATCATCGATGAGGTCTTTTCGCGCTTCGCTACCCGCGTTTCGGTGAAGCTGAATAACCGAAAGATCCTTTCCGGTATCGCCGAGATCATCGGGGAAGGCGATAAGATCACCGATATCACTGTCGCCATCGACAAACTCGATAAAATCGGAACGGAAAAGGTGAACGAAGAGCTGGCATCGAAAGGAATTGCACAGGAGGCGATAGAGAAGTTACAACCTATCCTCCTGTTGAGCGGCACTACCCGCGAAAAACTCGAGAAACTGAAAGAAGTACTGGTAACTTCTTCTACCGGATTGAAAGGTGTGGAGGAGATAGAGTATATTTTCGATAAAACAGAGTTGCTTTCACTGAAAAATGAAGTGACACTCGACCTGACACTGGCACGGGGACTCAACTACTATACAGGCGCTATCATCGAAGTGAAGGCGCTCGACGCGGAAATCGGGAGTATCACCGGCGGCGGCAGGTATGACAACCTGACCGGCATCTTCGGGCTACCGGGCGTTTCCGGTGTAGGGATATCGTTCGGTGCCGATCGAATTTACGACGTGCTGCACCAACTCGATCTTTTTCCCGAAAGTTTTATGCACACTACCGACCTGCTGTTCGTCAACTTCGGTGAAAAGGAAACCGGCTATCTTCTTCCGGTGATGCAACAGTTGAGAGGTGCCGGTATTCGTTGCGAACTCTATCCCGATGTGGCCAAAATGAAGAAGCAGATGTCCTATGCCGACAGTAACCATATCCCCTTCGTGGCCATCCTGGGCGAAAACGAAATAAAAGAGGAAAAGATCACGCTGAAGAATATGGAGACCGGGGAACAAAAGCCGGTCATTCTTCAGGAGATCATCAGCGATATAAAGAACTATTTCGCTAAGTGAACACAGAGGCAAAACTTGTTTTTACTATGTTGAGTGAAGTTTACTTGAATATGCCGTTGCGAGAACTATTTCGATAAGTGAGAGCGGAAACAAAGCTTGCTTTGGTTTTGCCGAGTGTAGAATTAACAATCGAGGAGCTTGCGGCTCAAATAGTGCAATAAGAATTGAAAATGGCTAATGTAATTGAAAAATTAAATGCTCAGCATAGAAAACCTTACCGTTGAGTTCGGCGGTTTCACGTTGCTCGATCGGATATCGTTCGTCCTGAACAAGAACGAACGGGTAGCCCTTACAGGCAAAAACGGCGCCGGGAAATCGACACTCCTGAAAATTATGGCAGGGCTGCAACAGCCTTCGGGCGGAGTGGTTTCTTTACCTAAAGGTGTCTCCATCGGTTACCTGCCGCAACAGATGAGGCTGAGCGACAGCCGTACCGTGCGTGAAGAAGCTTCATTGGCATTCGTCCATCTGCAAAAGATGGAAAAGGAACTGGAGCAACTGCACAGGGAAATGGCCGAACGCACCGATTACGAGTCGGAAGCCTATCATGCCGTGATTGAACGGGCGACCGACCTGCAGGAGTTACTGCAAATGTCAGGGATCCACAATTTCGAGGCTGAAGTGGAAAAAACATTGATGGGGCTGGGATTCCTGCGGAGCGATTTCGACCGGCCTACCCGTGAGTTCAGCGGTGGCTGGCGCATGCGTATCGAACTGGCAAAGCTGCTATTGCAGGCACCTGATGTGCTGTTGCTCGACGAGCCGACCAACCACCTCGACATAGAGTCGATCCAATGGTTAGAGAATTTTCTTACCACACACTCCAACGCCGTTATGCTGGTATCGCACGACCGCGCTTTTCTGGATACAGTGACCAACCGGACCATAGAGATCGTACTGGGTAACACTCATGACTACAAAGTAAATTATTCTCAATATGTAGAACTGCGCCGGGAAAGACGTGAGCAGCAGCAGCGGGCTTACGAAAATCAGCAAAAGCAAATTAAAGATACGGAAAATTTTATCGAGCGGTTCCGTTACAAGGCCACCAAATCGAACCAGGTACAGTCGCGCATCAAACAATTAGAAAAGATAGAACGGATCGAGGTAGATGAAGTGGATAACTCCCGGCTCAACCTGAAATTTCCTCCCGCCCCCCGATCGGGTTCCTACCCCGTAGTTATGGAAGAAGTATCGAAAAGTTATGGGGAGCATCTTGTCTTCCGGGATGCCACGCTCACCATCGATCGGGGCGAGAAAGTGGCGTTTGTAGGAAAGAACGGCGAAGGGAAATCCACCCTTGTGAAGTGCATCATGAACGAGATCGATCACGGGGGAAAACTGGAGCTGGGGCATAATGTAAAGATCGGTTATTTTGCCCAGAATCAGGCGCAACTGCTGGATGAAGAGATGACGGTATTCGATACCATCGACTATGTGGCCGTGGGCGATGTCCGCACAAAAATACGCGATATTCTGGGCGCCTTTATGTTTGGCGGTGAAGCCTCAGACAAGAAAGTGAAGGTGCTGTCCGGCGGTGAGCGAAGCCGTCTGGCGATGATCCGACTGCTTCTGGAGCCGGTGAACCTGCTTATTCTGGATGAGCCGACCAACCACCTGGATATAGCATCGAAGGAGGTACTGAAAAAGGCGATCAGCAAGTTCGACGGTACTGCCATCATTGTGTCACACGACCGTGATTTCCTGAACGGATTAGTGAGTAAGGTTTATGAATTCGGCGGAGGAAATGTGAAAGAACACCTGGGTGGTATTTACGATTTTCTTGCCAAGAAGAAATTGGAGAACCTGCAGCAACTGGAGCTCTCCACATCTGTAGCATCAAAAACCGAAAAGAAACAAGAGCAGCCGTCGGAGAGTAAACTCTCCTATCAGGAACAGAAAGAGTTGAACAGAAAACAGCACAAGCTGAAGAAGCAGATTGAAGAGACGGAAAATAAGATAGAAGCGCTCGAAAAGAAGATTTCGGAAATGGAAACGGTACTATCCACACCGGGGGGTGCGTCGGACATAGACCTGTTACAAAAATACTTAGACACCAAAGCCCGGCTGGATCGTACAATGCAAAACTGGGAACAGTTGCAGAACGAGCTCTGAAAAGTAAATCTCATTGAGTTTCCCGGCCGCGCTAAACTTCCCGGCATTATGAGCCGGAACGAAACCTACGAATAAACTCTGAAAGTAAATCATCCACATAAAAAACAGGGAGAATGAAGCGAATCAGCAAATTTATTTTCAACAAGATCCTCGGCTGGCATGTCAGGGGGGAATTTCCCGATATCCCCAAATGCGTGATCGCCGTGGCTCCGCACACCAGCAACTGGGATTTTTTGGTGGCGAAACTGGCCTACTCCTCCATCGGCAGAACAGCCAACTTCCTGATCAAAGCTGAATGGTTCATCTTCCCTATCAACCTATTTTTTAAGAGCATAGGCGGTATTCCGGTACACAGGGAAAAAAATTCCTCCCTTACCGACTCCCTTGCCGCGGAGTTCGACGGGCGTGACCAAATGCAGTTGGCCATTACCCCCGAAGGCACCCGCAAGCCGGTGAAAGAGTGGAAAAGAGGTTTTTATTACATCGCGCTTAAAGCGGGTGTTCCCATTGTACTGGTCGGTTTGGATTACGACAAAAAAGAAGCCCTGTTTCTCGGTCTTATTCATCCATCAGGGGATTATGAGAAGGATATCGAAAAAATAAAGTCCTATTACAAAGGGATCCGGGGAAAGATCCCGGAGAATTTTTCACTTTAAAATATAAAGACAATCAACCGTGGACATAAAAACCAGGCTATCCCATCGGATCGGAATGGAAGACATTCATGAAATCACCTATCTTCTGCAAAATAACAATCAGAAAAAGCAGGAATTGTATGAATGTCTTTTCGATACCGATGATAATATCGGTTATAATGCGGCCTGGGTGATGACCCATTTTTCCTTAAACGACAATGTATGGCTTTATAATAAACAGGATGAATTGATCGATGGGCTCCTCTTATGTGAACATCCGGGTAAACGAAGGTTGATTCTTTGTTTATTGTACCGGCAACCATTACGGAACCCGCCCCGGGTGGACTTTCTGGATTTCTGCCTGGAACGGATGATCTCGAAACGGGAACTACCCGGAGTACAGTCTCTTTGTATGAAATTGGCTTATGAACTTTGTCGTCTCACTCCGGAATTATTGGAGGAACTTAAAACAATACTCGAAATGATGGAATACGATTTAGTACCGTCTATACGCACTGTTCGTAAAAATATACTGAACGCCATGCCAAAGGGGAAAAGTTTACAATCTTACTGACAGGGAGAGGATTACTCCTTAAAATCGAGTGATAACTGAAAACCATCGGCCGGCAGGTGTACCGGATCGGCATCGGCATTTTTCAGCGTGAGTCCCATCAGCCGTATCTTTTTATCTCCCAGTTCATCCACCTGCAACAGCAACTCTTTACCCAACTCGAACAGTTCACGGTAGGTCTTGATATAATAACTCACTGTCCTGCTTCGTGTAATAATCGTGAAATCAGCATATTTAATTTTCAGGGTGAGCGTTTTGGCGAGGAATTTCCGCTTTTCAGCTCTACGACACACCTCTCCGGCAATCTGATCGAGTGCGCCCAGCATATCCACAATTTCGCTCAGGTCTTCGGAAAAAGTCTCTTCGGCGCCCAACGACTTGCGAACTCTCTCAGATTCCACCTCCCTGTCGTCTTCACCTCTGGCAAAATGATAATAGGTAATCCCCGCCTTCCCGAACTCACGTACCAGGTCGATCCCGCTCCACTGCTTCAGATCATATCCCGTCCTGATACCCAGTTCCGCCATCCGCGCCGCCGTCACCTTCCCGACCCCGAAGAACCTATCGGCAGGCAATTTCTCCACAAAAGATTCAGCCTTTTCCGGTTCAATCACGAACAACCCGTCCGGCTTCTTATAGTCCGAGGCGATCTTTGCCAGGAATTTATTATACGAAACGCCGGCGGACGCTGTGAGACGTGTCCGGGTGAATATCTTCTGTTTGATCTCCTTCGCGATCAGGGTGGCGGACCGGAGTCCCCTGTGATTCACCGTTACGTCGAGAAAGGCCTCGTCGAGCGACAGAGGTTCCACTTTATCGGTATATTCCAGAAAAATTTGTATGATCTGGTTCGAAACGCTTCTGTAGACATCAAACCGGGGCATTACGAAGATGATGTGCGGGCACTTGCGCAAGGCCGTCACCGAAGGCATCGCCGAATGAACTCCGTATTTACGCGCTTCGTAACTCGCAGCTGCAACCACTCCCCGTTTTTCACCATATCCCACAGCAACCGGTTTACCCCGGAATTCGGGATTATCGCGCTGTTCAATGGAGGCATAGAAAGCATCCATGTCGATATGGATTATCTTCCTTTGGGTGTTATAGTGAATTTGCTCTATATTAATCATCTATCGATCAGAAATATTTTTCATTCCGAAATATGGTTGAAACTCTGTATTTATTCTAAACGCTTCAGATTTCAAAAAGTTTCATTTTGTGGAAATTCGGGTGGAGGTGGGTAACTTATCTCAATTGTTTATTTTAAAAATACTACCTTTATGGCTATTTATCTTGCAGAGACATTCTATTTAAGAACAAAACAGAATGAAAAAAGGAAATATCACATTTTTTTGCGGCTTATTGTTACTGGCATACTCCTGCTCCGACAGGAATGAGATCAGGGATGGGGATTTACTGTTTGTAGCGGCAGAGGACTACGGCCTCTCTTCCGCGATCAACCGGGTGACACAAACGGCATTAAAAACAGATTATGTACATGTTGCCATTATTCAGGTCGATGCCGATACTATATGGGTACTGGATGCATCCCCGGAAGAGGGAACCCGGAAAATATTGCTGCCAGATTTCAGAGATGAACAGGAATCCGATATCTACCGTTACAGGTTGAAAGATGAATATACCGGCAGTATCAAAAAAGGATGGGCATTAGCAGAAGAGATGTTAGGAAAACCCTACAATTTCTCCTATGTATGGAACGACTCAAGCCATTATTGTTCAGAATTTATCTACAGAATGTTTGAAAATGATTCTATCTTTGAATTGAACCCCATGACCTTTCTCAATCCGGAGACAGGGGAATTCGATGACACCTGGGTAGCCCATTACGACAGCCTTGGTGTAGCAATTCCGGAAGGAAAACCGGGATGTAATCCCAATGGATTGGCAGCCAGCGATAAGTTGGAATTCTTAGGCCGGTTTCATTTTTGAGATAAATTACCCACTATTTTTGCCCTATCCGGCCAACAGGTATTTGAAAGCTTCATAGACCAGGAATGCCGGCCATACAATTGCTTTCAGGAAGCCCAGCACCCCCATCCAGAATGATGTGGCAGCCGAGATAAAATAGATGGCCGCACCTATCAGTCCCAGTCCGTACACAGCATCGCTTGCGGAACCTCTTCTTTGATTTTTCTCACACATAATTTTTGCGTTTATATTATTAATAATCAAATTCTTTACATCATCTCTCACCTCAGGTAATCGTTGCAAATTTAGTCAAAATCTGGTGAAAGGATATAATAGATGCGGCACCTATCGCCCATTTAGCCTGGTCGAGCGCTTGAGACTGCATAGCCCCCATCCATGAAACTATTTCGTGGGGTTCCTTCATGTGATGGGTTGAAAGTAACTGGTTATATAGGCGGATATTGAGCAATTCTGCTGTATTCATTCGGATACCGATTAATGAGTTTTGCAAATTTACAATTTAAATTGAAAATAAAATTTAAACTCGAGGCAAACCCAACATTCAATCGAAACCCAAAGATGGGTCGGTTTTTCTCCGACAGCTCATCGAACACAGAATTAATAACGGGATATTCCTTCCATTTTCCGACATTCATCGGCACATTTCCGGCAAGCTTCGGCGCATTCCCGACAGTGATCGTGCGAATGTTTTTCACATTCATCGGCACATTGATCGCATATTTCGGCACACAACCCGCATATTTCCTTCGATTTTTCGCTGCCCAGGCTCATCAATTGAGCAGCGGCATAACATATTGCGGCGCATTCCATATCCGTCCGGATACATTTTGCCATCATTTTTACATCTTCTTCTTTCGTGCAGGAAGAAGCACAATGATTACACGCGCTTGCGCAGGCAAGGCAAGCATCAATACATGATTTATAATCCTGATATGGTGTCATAACTTTTGATTTTTTGGTAAATTGGTAAAGGTATATCCGATAAGATAATAAGGGCAATTGCCCTGTGGCAATTACCCTTATCGTGGGAAAATATCGGATTTAGAGTTTATCTACTTGCCGGTTAAACCAGTCCCGGATTTCATCTCTGGCTTTACCGGTTTTCTGTTGGATCCTTCCATACAGTTCTTCTTCTTTGCCTTCTTCGTAAAGAAGATCGTCCTCTGTCAGATCAGCCCATTCTTGCTTAGCAAGACCTTTCAACTCATTCCATTTTCCTTTAAATCTTAAATTGTCCATAATTGATAATTTTTTAAATGAGTTTCTTCATTGAAAGCTCCATACATAAAACAAAGCCGACTTTGCGAATGTTCGCCCCTTCAGGGTCCTTAACCAGGTTGCATTTTATTTAACTTTTTCTCTTTTGCCAAATAAACAGTTAGCTACAATTCCTATTTCTCCAATAAGTTCTGTAATACTCCCGACATTATCCGATTACAGTTTTCCGCATAAACCGTTCCGGCTTTTATCTGTTCTTTGGTTTGTACGTAAAGGCTTTCGCTGAACTCACCAGTGCAGTTTTCCAACATTAAACCAGCCGTTTCTTCTGTTACTTCCAGGTGGAATTGCAAACCTATCACATTTTCGTTGTAATAAAATGCCTGATTGGTATTGGCATCGGAAGAAAGCAAATTGAGTCCGCCGTTGGGTATTCCAAATCTGTCGCCATGCCAATGAAAAACGGTAGGATTACTTTTGAACAATTCGTGAAACCACGCTAACTGCCTACTTTCTTCGGCAGACCTCACGGAAAACCAGCCGATTTCTTTATAAGCAGCTTTACCTATCTTAGCGCCCAAACAATCGGCTATGAGTTGAGCGCCCAAACAAATACCCAATACTTTTTTACCGGACTGAATGCAGTGCTTGATAAATGCTTTTTCTTCCTTCAACCAGGGGAAACGATCTTCGTCATATACACCCATTGGCCCGCCCATAACGATCAATGCGTCTATATTTCCCGCTTCGGGTAAACGATAGCCAGGTTCATAAAAGCCGGTGGATGAAAGGGTATGATTGTTTTTCGTCAACCAGCTTTCAATATAGCCCAATCCTTCAAAGGATACGTGTTGCAGGTAATGTACTTTCATTTTCTAATGTTTATTACTTTTCAAATATTATGAAAAAAACTGATACTATCCTGTTCTCCATTGTTGCCAATAAAGAGTAACAGAACAGGTACCAGTTTAATTTTCAAAGACGAACGGAAATTGGAGTTGAGACCTCCTGTTCATTCATCCTATTCTAAATAGTCCGGATCACATTTTCCCTATCCAAACGGAATTTAGGGGTTATCGAGGGCTGGTTGACATCTTCTTTATCCCTGTAACCGATAGCAACAGCGAATAGTGTCTTGTATCCCTCCTGCTGTAAAATCCGGTCATACTCTCCGGTCTCGATCCCTTCCATCGGCGTAGAGTCTATTCCCATGCTTGCGCAGGCGCTTAAAAAGAACCCTAAAGAAAGGTATACCTGACATGAGAACCACGACTTAATTCCTGCCTCGCCTTTGGGTTTCACCATCCGGTTGTAATACGAAAAGGCTCTTTCGGGTAAATGGGAAAGATTCCAATTTTCAAAATCTTCCACATTCTCAATCACGCTGAAAACGACTATATGACTGGCCTCATTGATTTTCTCTTCGTTATGGTAAGATACCTTTGACAATTCACTTCTCGTTTTCGCATCCGAAATAAAAGTGAATTTCCATGGCTGGCTGTTGATGGACGAGGGGCTTAACCGCAAAATCTCCTTCAATTCTTCGATTGTCTTATCGGCTATTTCCCCATTCGGATCATACTTTTTGGTCGTGTACCTGCTCTTTGCAATATCTAAAAAACACATATTTTTAAAATTGAATTGAACTATTTCGTTAAGCTAAAATTACGGTTAAGCGAGAGCCGTGTCAAGCTTGCTTGAAACATTGCCGGGCGATAATTATTTATCAAAATGAGCAAAGTCAAACTTGTTTGAATGTTTTCTTGAACTGTGCCATAGCGAGATCATCATGTCACTCTGACAAGAGGCTATTTATCAGAGAATTGAAATCTTCCTTAAACTCTTCATAGAAAAGTCCTGTTGCCGGGCCATTGAAGCCGGTGTGTATTTTACGCACTTCTCCTTTTTTGTCGATAAACAGTGTGGTGGGATAACTCGAAAAATTCTCCAGTTCGGGGAGCGCATTGGCTACGCTTTCCCTTCCGACTTCCCCGCCAAACAGTATCTCATAATTTGCACCGTATCTGTTCTTCAACCGGGTCAAGGCGGTTTTCGCATAATCGAAATCGTTTTTACGCTCAAAAGCTATTCCCACAATTTCAACGCCCCTTGCCCTGTTTTCGTCGTACCACGGCGCCAGAAATTCCATTTCATCCAGACAGTTGGGGCACCAGCTTCCGAGAATGGATACGACAACTACTTTGCCGCGATAGCGTTCATCACTCAACGATATGTTTTGTCCTTCCAGATTGGGTAAGTTGAAACTAAGGGAACGAGATCCCGGCTTTAATCGGGCCAACGAATAAGGATCCGCCAACTCGGCATAATCGTTTCTCGATCCGATGATTTCGGTCACGCCGCGGGTGGTATAGAATTTCCCGTTAAAAGCCGAATCGTTTGCAAAACGGATCTCTATGAGATACGGGCTTAAACCGCCGAAAGCCGACAGGTCAACCCCCGCTTCGGTATAGACTCCTTCCAGAAAACGCAAATCTCCGGAATTAGTGAGGATGGAGCCGGTTACAATATCGTTTTCCGATTTAAAAACACCGACATTACGGGTCGTATCGCCTTTTTCGCTGATGAAAAGCACATCCCATTTCCCGTCGATTACGGTATCCGGTATTCTTTCCGCCGGACTGAAACGTTCTTTTACCCCGAACGTAGCATGGAACGGAACTCCCGGATCGTTTTCAATATAGTTTTTTATAAATTTCCCTTCTATAGCGTCGCCGGAAATGATCCCTTTTATATAAGCGTCATAAGCCGCAATGGGTATGATAAGCGTGTCGGATTGAAAGTGAACGCTGTCTAATTTTACCCGCTCCACCCCATTCAATAAGGTAACCGAAGCGGAGTCGGTGCCGGCGTTACTTACCTCGAACAGGAAAGGCGCTCTTTTGTTTTCGGCTATGGAAAGTTCCCCTTTCCATATCCCGTTCTGCCACGTGTTTTGCTTTTGGCAGGATACTATTAAAAGCGTTGCAAGCAAATAAACTGACCATTGAATTTTCAGCATGATTCCTTATATTTTTATTTTACAAAGTTAGTGGATCATTTGAAAACCCACAACTTAGTTTCAATTACATCATTTCCCTGGGCTTCAATCGCCTCCTGATAGTTTTCCAGATTGACGGTTTGCTCTTTGACCGGATAATATAATCTGGACGGAATGCCTCCATCCCCGAATAAAGGGGAGAAAGTATAAGTGACCGATTGTCCTTCAATCATTCCTGAAAAGATCACATCGTCCTTTTTTATCAGGAAATCGGGATAACCGGTTCTGCGGTAATCGCTCCACACTTCGAGAAATTGGGTGAACAGGGCAATATATTTCTGATTCAGCACATTCCGCTGGTTAGCCGGCGGCAGGTGGGACACGTAAGCATCTATATCGGCGGCGGCAATACCCCATTTTTCGAGCGATGCCCTTACTCCGTCCACATAATTGGCCTGACTCCAGTTATTGTATTCTGAGATCAAAAATTCCACTTCGGAATATTCCAATAGGATTTCTCCAAAATCGGCAGCGCTGTAGATACTCCCCGGAAGGCTGACATCGCCTGCCGAAAAACTACCTGCCTGCGCTTCTGTGAGTCCGTAAGCCAATCCTTCGTAAACACCCTGATTATTTCTCGCCGCGTATTTGCTTAAACGCGGGTCGGCAACCGGAAGTTGGGAGTTTTCGCCTTTCAGCAAATCGACGAAGGGTTTAGAGAGGGCGAAATCCCGCCTGTTGGCCGTAGTAGTGGCGCGGTAATAGGGCGCCTCGTTGGGTGAAGCAGCCGAATATCGGTAAACGGCATTGTCCGTATTGCTTGTGAATACTCCTTTCTGTAACGCATCGGCAAAATGTGATTGGTACAGGGAATTATTTTTTGTTTTTAAACGTGTGGCGAACCGCAATCGCAATGAATTGGCAAATTTTGCCCATTTGGCATTGTCGCCGGAATAGATAATATCCGACACTCCGAACGTTGTCTCTCCCGAATATTTCAACAAAGTATCGCCCGCCTGTTTGAGTTCATTGAGAATGTCCGTATAGATCTTTTCCTGCGAAGCGTATTTGGGCGTAATATTATCGGGGTTTTGCTGTAATGCCTGAAAATCCGGGTCATTGCTGCCGTACGAATTGTAAGGCACATCCCCGAAAATATCGGTAAGAGCGTAGTATGCGTACGATTTCAGGACACGGCTGATAGCTATCTGGGTAGCATTCCTACCCGCTCCGTCTGCCGTCACCAGATCTTTGGTGGCCGCATCGGTATTCAGGTTAATGATTTCCTGCAAATTATTTAACACGCTATACAATCCGCTCCAAATATCAGCTGAATAGCCGAAAGGAATATCGTAACGCGATTGACTGGTATAGGTGATCTGGCTGATTTGCTGGACGAACAACGCCGAACTTCGTAATGATGCCTCTTCGCCTCTCACATTATCTGTCAGATACTTTTGGGCTGTTGAGATCAATGAAGTGGTCGGAACCGACGAAGGGCGGTTGGGGTCGATATTCAGATTTTCATCGACGCAGGATACCAGCCCGATTACCGACAGTAAAAACAGTATATATAATTGTTTCATATTCTTATCATTAAAATATTGAGTATTGTATACGATTATTTAATTTTCTCTCTCCGGTTTCAAATAATTTCCGAAAACATTGAGTGCTTCTTAGAATTTAAAACTGAGGTTAATTCCATATGTTAGCGGAGTCGGCATATTACCGCCTTCAATACCCTGCACGTTTCCGCTGCTGTTCGTGAGTTCAGGATCGATAATCTTGCTTTTCCTGTACAGGTAAAACAGGTTGCGCGCATAGAGTGAGGCGCCGATGTTTTTAACCAGCGCGTTTTCGGGTAACCTGAAATCATACCCTAAAGACAATTCCCTTAGTTTAATAAATGTCGCATCGAAAATATCAAACGTTGTCGGTCCGTTATAGTGGTTCCTTGCCCAGGCCTGTGCCGTTACGTTCTTTGTGTTTTCGGCAATATTCGCCACCGAATAGGTTCCGTCGGGGTTGAACGTTACATCGGCCGTTACACCATCGGCAACGACTCCCGTTTCTCGGATCCCATCGGCTGCCGTTTCCGGCAAGATCCCCGAATACATGGCTACCTTATAGGTCTGCGAGAAAAATTTACCACCGACGCGGGAGTCAATCAGGAAATTGAACCGCCAATTCTTATATCGTATCCCGTTTTGAAAACTCCACAGGAAATCGGGCAGAACACTGCCCAGCGGCACCAATTGCTGGGTACGCATATAAAGTCCGTCGCCACCGATCACTCTTTGTCCGTCAGGTGAATACACGAAATCATATCCGTACAGTTGTCCGTAACTTTCACCTTCCTGGGCAACCAGGCTTACCAAGGAAGTACTTAAATCAAGACGGCTTACCGCATCGGAAAGTTCGATGATCTTGTTGGCGTTTTTAGAGTAATTGATGGAGAAATTCCAATCCAGATCGCGGGTTTTAATGGGATTCACTCCCAAAATAACCTCAATACCTTTGTTGTTGATCTCCCCGGCGTTAATCAGTTTCGAAGCGTAACCGAATGCATCGGAAGTAGGGAGCGAAATGATCTGGTTGCGGCTTGTATTGTTGTAATAAGTAAAGTCGATATTCAGCAGGTTATTGAACAGTTGAAGTTCCAAGCCGGTTTCGAGTGAAGAGGTTATCTCGGGTTTGAGGGTCAGGTTATTCAACTGGTCAGGTAGCTTATAGGCAATATTTCCGTTAATAGGTGTGATGGCCTGATATACTTTGTAGAGTCTATAAGGATCGGTATCGTTCCCCACTTGCGCCCATCCCAAACGATATTTCGCGAACGACAACCATGTCTGTTCCTTCAAACCGGGCAGCTCGCTTAAGATGACCGATGAAGTTACCGAAGGATAAAAATAGGAATTATGCCCTACAGGCAAAGTCGAAGACCAGTCGTTACGGAATGTGCCGTCAAGATAAACCGTGCTTCTCCATCCGTAAGATACACTTCCGAAAACAGAAGACAGTTCTTTTTCATATAAGCCGGTTTCAGGACTGATTACAGTGGATGTGGCGTTGTTCAGGCTGTAATAATTGGGCACAATTAATCCACCCGAAGTGGATATATCGCTGATACGGCGGTTTCTTTGCAGGAAGTTTGTTCCCAGGTTGGCAACCAGCGAATGGACATCCCAGGAACGGGTGAGAGTAGCCAGCAGTTCGTAATTAAATTCCCCGTACTTTTGACTGTATTCCTGATAGGAGGATTGTGAGCGCGAATTATATGCGATCCTGTCCTGAAAATTGTATTGAAAGACATCGGCATAGATGCGTCCGGTTACCGAAAACCACGATACGGGGGAAACTTGTATTCCGAAGTTCCCGTATAATCTGTCCCTGTCTTCCTGAAGATAACTTTCGTAGGCAGACCAGTACGGATTGTCGATGTATTTTGTTTTTTCGTCCGCAACCGTGTTTCTGTAGCCGGTACGGTTCCACGCACGGGGCGTTCCGTCCGGGCGTTTGTATTCGCTTAGTTTTTTATAGTCCACCTGAACCTGTCCCCATTGGTATGCTTCAAGAATGATATTGCGGTTGGATGCGCCCGTCCAAGGACGTCCGTAAGAAACCGTTTTCAGGTAATTGGCGCTTGCAAAGAACGAGACATATTTCCCGTCAACGTTTCCTGAAATGCTGAGGGAGTTCTTGTCGAGTGAAGCGTTCGGAATAGTTCCCGTTACATTTTTATTGGTAAACGATACCCGGAAAGCGGAATTTTCGTTCGATCTGGATAATGAAATATTGTTGGTATTGGCAATGCCCGTTCTAAAAAAATAATTCACGTCGTTTTCCGGATAAACCCAGGGTTCCGGTTTCAGGTACTGATCCGGATATTCAGGATCAAGATTGTACCAATGCAGCACGGGTGTACCGTCTAATTTAGGGCCCCAGCTTTCGTCGGCAGCATAATCCACTATATTATAGGGCTGCCCGTCGATATTTGCAGTAGCAAAACTCGTGTTGTATCCTCCGCCGTATAATTTCTGGCGTTCCGGCAACCGCACCACATTTTCAAATTCCAGACCGGTATTAAGCTCAATGGCAATTTTACCGGCGCCACTTTCTCCTTTTTTGGTGGTGATCAGGATTACTCCGTTGGCGGCGCGGGAACCGTAAAGCGCGGCGGCGGACGGCCCTTTCAGCACGTTCACGGCGGCAATATCGTCGGGATTAATATCCTGGATGGTGCTGCCTATATCTTTTCCCGCGCTGCCGTTAATGGTGGAGGAATTATTCAGGTCGCTGTTATCCAACGGAACACCATCGATAACATACAATGGCTGGTTGTTTCCCGTGATGGAGTTGATGCCTCGTAAGGTGATGCGGGAAGAACCGCCGAGATTGCTTCCACCCGAAATGACCTGTAAACCCGCTATTTTACCGGAAAGGGCTGTCAACGGATTCGTCGGTCGTGTTTGGAAAGCATCGGAAGAAACGTTTTGCACCGCATAACCCAGCGCTTTCCTTTCGCGCGGGATGTTCAGCGAGGTAATGACCACTTCATTCAAGGCCGTAGTGCTTTCCTGCAGGATGACATTGATCCTTTCCGATTTTGATACCTGAATATCCTGACTTGTAAAGCCTATATAGGAAAATTCAAGTGTTGTTCCGCCGTCGATATTTATCCTGTAATCGCCGTCGATATCGGATACCGTTCCCACTGAGGGATTGTTCTTATCCACAATGGTTACGCCCGTCAGCGGATTGCCTTGCGGGTCGGTTACATTGCCGGTAATAGTAACCGTTCCGGTATTCTGCGCCGTGAGATTCAGAATAAACAGGCTGAGAAATAGAAATAAATTTGTTTTGATAACCTTCATATCCATTCTAATATTTATTTGTTTAAAATATATTTTTAAAGTCTGTATTTTTAATAATTACCGAAGCTTTTTCCCCCCCTTGTGTACAAAAAAAACGGCTGGTTCATTTTTACTGACCAGCCGTTCCTATTTATATATCTGTTTCACCTATATACATAAGATATGCCGACTGTCAGGAAGTTTGCGACAATTCATCATCAGAGCATGCATACAATATGTCATAGCGTTTGGCAGATGCATTTGGTTATTTTTAAAAAGATCTGTTTTTAAATCTTATCGAGTGCTTGTTGCAAATCAGCTTTGATATCGTCGATATTCTCAATGCCGACTGAAATGCGAAGCAAGCCGGGTTCCACACCGCTCGCTTTTTTCTCTTCCGGTGAAAGTTGTTCGTGCGTGGTTGCCGCCGGATGAATGATAAGCGATTTGGTATCTCCCACATTTGCCAGATGGCTTAACAGTTGTACACTATCGATCAATTTATCGGCATTTTCCGGCGCACCTTTCAACTTAAATGTAAGCACGGCCCCCGCCCCTTTCGGAAAATACTTTTGAGCCAATTCGTAATACTTACTGCTCTTTAATCCCGGATAGTTTACATATTCCACCTTCGGATGCTGTTCCAGCCATTCGGCCAGCGCCTGCGTATTCTCAACATGGCGTTCCAGGCGAAGCGACAAAGTTTCCAATCCCTGTACCAGAAGGAAAGAATTGAACGGGCTGATGGTGTTTCCCCAATCGCGCAACCCTTCAACCCTCGCCCGGATATTGAAAGCGATATTTCCGAAAGGACCGTCAGTGCCGAATACGTCCCAGAAAACCAATCCGTGATAGCTTTCCGACGGTTGGGTGAAGGAAGGGAACTTACCGTTTCCCCAATTGAATTTTCCGCTATCCACAATAATCCCGCCAAGGGAAGTTCCGTGGCCGCCAATCCATTTGGTAGCCGACTCGACCACTACCGCCGCACCATGTTCGATCGGCCGGAAAAGATAACCGCCTGCGCCGAATGTATTGTCTACGATCAGCGGAATGTCATGACGTTTGGCAACTTCGGCAATGGCATCGAAATCGGGAATATTCAGTTCAGGGTTGCCAATAGTTTCCAGATAAAGGGCTTTGGTTTTTTCGTCGATAAGTTTTTCAAACTCTTCCGGATTATCATTCGCCGTAAAGCGCACTTCCACACCCAAACGTTTGAATTGCGATTTAAATTGGTTGTAAGTACCGCCATACAGATAAGAGGTGGTCACAAAATTATCGCCCACCTGCAAGATATTGTTCAGCGCTATGAATTGTGCCGATTGTCCCGATGAGGTAGCCAATCCGGTCACACCGCCTTCCAATGCAGCCACACGCTTTTCAAAAACGTCGGTCGTGGGGTTTTGCAAACGGGTATAAATATTTCCGAATTTACGGAGCCCGAAAAGATCGGCTCCATCCTTGGCATCTTCAAAAACGTACGACGATGTCTGATATATGGGTAATGCCCTTGAGTGCGTTGTTTTATCCACTTCTTGTCCGGCATGAACCTGCAGGGTTTCAAATTTATAATTGCTCATATTGGTAATGTTTTATATAAAATATACAATGTGTAAACAGAAAAATAATAAAGTTTTGCGATTGCAAAAGGTATGTAGAGATATAAATGTGCTGTCAGCAGCACATTCGGTTCAGCAGGAGAGAAGTTTTGTGAAAACTGTTCCTGTAGGGAAGAGAAGCAAAATAAAAGTTTGTTGTTTTCATTATTTTTTAACTTTTAGCCTTGTTTAACGTTGCAAAGATAAGGCAAGGGATAAGATATGGCAATACCACAAATGTAGTATATTTAAAAACGGGTAAGAGAAAAATTTTCCGCCCCTGAGGGGATAGGCCGAATACGCATTCCGTAGATTTGAAGTTTTGAGTTATGAGTGCAAAGAACCTAAATGTCAAAATCCCCTGAACGGAGGCGCTTTTTCCCGGATTGCCGTTTTTTCTCGTCCAACCGTTTTTGTATGGATTGGAAGGTGGGTTTGGTAGCGATCCGCTTCCTTTCCGGTTTCAGTGCTTGCCGGATGAGATGATGGAACTTCCCGGTTACGGCTTTTTTGTTCAGCCACTGGGTGCGTTCGGAATCGCTGCTGATCTGCAATATTCCGTTTTTATTGATGCGATTGGCTAATTTTTCAAGGATCAGTTGTTTCTGATTTTCGGCAAGGGTTTCCGAGGCGTTCACATCGAACGACAGCACGACTTTCGACGCTACTTTATTTACGTTTTGCCCCCCGCTGCCGCCACTTCTTACAGCGGTAAAAACACATTCTTCGATCAGTTTCTCTATGTCGGTACCCATCATTATTGCGATTTGATAATTGTGTGGCAAACATACTGAAAGCCGAGAGGTAAGCCAAGCTTGCCTGAGCTTATCCGAGGCGCATCTTATGTTCTGCAAATATAGCTTTTTTGCGTAAAATCAATGTCTTCATAAGGAATGTTTTGAAACTTTTGTTTAACTTCGTAGTCGGTTCATTCAGACAACAAAATGCACACCTATATCATCGCTGATAATCAGGATATTACACGGGAAGGACTTATATCCGTACTGAGATCACAGGATATGAAAGACCGTGTGGAAACAGCCCGTACCCGCGCCGAGTTGCAAGCACGACTGCGTAACTATCCCAAATCGGTGGTGATATTGGATTATACCTTATTTGATTTTGTTTCTGTCAATCAACTGCTGAACATGAAGATGGGAGCCACAGCATCGGCATGGATTTTATTTTCCGACGAGCTGGAAGAGCATTTTCTACGTCAGATACTATTGGTCGACCCCAGCATCAGCGTAGTGATGAAACACAATCCGCTGCAGAATATCCTTGATGCCGTTACCTGCGCAACCTATGGAGAAACCTATTTGTGCGATATTGCAGAATCGGTGCTAAAGGACAGAAATCCGCAGAAAAAAGAGTCGGATAATCTAACCGCCTCAGAAAAGAGTATCCTGAGGGAAATAGCCCTTGGAAAAACAACCAAAGAAATTGCCTTTGAAAAGAATCTCAGTTTCCATACTGTGAACACCCACCGCCGGAATATTTTCCGGAAACTGGCTGTGAATAATGCGCACGAAGCCACAAAATATGCGCTGCAAGCCGGTTTACTCGATTTAATGGAGTATTATATTTAGCCCGGCATTAATTCCCCAGATTATGCTTACGGATAAATTCCTTTGCCTACCGTCACTATCAGTATGCGCTACAATAAGGTAATCGGAATGGTCCTATCTCTGCTGCCATTGCGGACATTATAATTGAATATTAAAACAAACTATATAATTGAAAGGTTGTTATAAGGAAAATAAGATTAAATTTTATTCATCCTTACAAATCACAGCCTTATGAGTACAGAAAATTTGAGTAACCGTGACGCCATTGACAAATTGAAAGAAATGGTTGATAAAATCGACATCGGCATGTTGTGTACCTTTGTTCCGGGAAGCGATTATCCACATGCCATCCCTATGAGCCGTCAGGAAGTGGACGAGGAGGGTAATATCTGGTTTCTTTTTTCTTCGGAAAGCACAGCCTACCAAAATCTTCAGAATAACAACAAAGTGAGCCTGCTTTATGCGCATGTGGGAGATTATAATTTCCTGAGCATTAACGGAACAGCGGAAATCTCCAAAGACCAGGCAAGAATTGACAAATACTGGAATAAAATGGTGGAGACGTGGTTCGAGAAAGGAAAAGACGATTCCCGTATCCGCGTACTGAAAGTAACACCGGACGAAGCACATTATTGGGATAATAAATCCAACAAATTAGTCACTTTGATGAAAGTGGCGGCAAGCGCCATTTCGGGACAACAGATGGATATCGGCAGGGAAGGCGAATTGCATTTGTAATATCTTACTTTTTTAACGTTCAACAATATGGACTTAAAATCTAATGAACCGTTCTGGCTGGTAAAAAACGGCTTGCGGGCCTCTTATCCCTCACTTCACAGCAATGCCGAATGCGATATACTGGTAGTCGGCGGCGGCATTACCGGTAGTTTAATAGCCCACCAATGCATCCGGGACGGATATAAAACGATGCTTATAGATAAGAGAGAAATTTGTAATGGCAGTTCTTCGGCTACCACCTCCATGTTACAATATGAGATTGACACGCCATTGTACAAACTGATTGAAATGGTGGGTGAAAAAGGTGCCGTAGCGAGTTACGAGGCATGTTACAGGGCAATAGACCAATTGGGAGAAATTGCCACAAAAATAAAATCCGAAGCCGGTTTCAGCAAAAAATACTCGCTTTATTTTGCTGCCTTTAAAAAGGATGTGGATTGGCTCCAAAAGGAGTTTGAAACAAGGAAGGAAGCCGGATTTGAGGTGAAATGGCTCGACGAGCAAGAAATTCTGAAAAAATATAATATACACGGAGCATACGGGGGTATTCTTTCCACACAGGGAGGGAGCGTGGATGCGTTCTGCCTGGCGCACGAACTATTGCAATACAATCACAAAAAAGGTCTGATGATTTATGATAAAACCGAACTGGTGCATGTCGATTACAAAAGAAGATTCAATCTCTGCACTACTGCTACCGGAGCCGTTATCAAGGCGAAAAGAATTGTCTATTGTGTAGGCTATGAAAGCACCAATATGATTAAGGAAAAATTCGTGGATCTGCTTAGTTCCTATGCTATTATTTCGGAAGTGGACGAAACGCTCTACCGGCAATATAAAGATGTGCTCATCTGGAACACAGCCAAACCTTATTTATACATGCGTACGTCGGATGACGGGCGATTCCTGATTGACGGCGAAGATGAAGAGTTCCGGAATCCCGTCAAACGCGATGCGCTGATTGGCAAGAAAGAACAGAAGCTCATCAAAGCGTTCAAAAAACTATTTCCCGATAAGACGTTCTATTCCGATTTTGCATGGGCGGGTACTTTCGGCGAAACCAAAGACGGATTACCCTACATCGGTGAGCATCCTGATTTCAAAAACTCCTATTTCGTCTGCGGTTTCGGCGGCAACGGCATCACCTTTTCCGTTACAGGAATGGAAATGGTTTCCGATTGGCTCAAAGGCAAAAAACACCTGATGACACCCTATTTTGCGTTTGGACGGTAGTATGTTGTCAGGACAATAAAAAAGTGAGTTTGGATTATTGAGAAATGAAATTGTTTACCGGTAGCACTGAGCACAAACTCCTTTCATAACGAAATTGACATTCTCAAGGCGGAAGTTTGAGGGTAACGGAATGTCAGGGATGGAAATACTTTCCATACAGTAGGTATTGCCGCATTTGTTGCAGTGGAAATGTACGTGCAGGTCGCCAAGGGAACACTGGCAATCGTCGCGACATACCGAATACTTTATGGAACCGGAACCATCGTCTATGCTGTGGATCAAATGATGTCTATGGAAAAGGTTTATCGTTCGGGATAAGGTGGACTTGTCAACTGTTCCAAGTTCGCCCTCCAGGTCGGAAAGGCTGAAAGCCGAACCGTGGTTAAGCATGGTTTTCAATACCAACACCCGGATAGCCGTCGGCTTTATACTCCTACGGTTAAGCATTTTTTCTATATGTTTTGCGCCCATAAATTGTTCAATAACTTTAGACTATTTCAAGTTCTATTGCACTATTTCTATGCTTGACATAGTCAAAACTTGTTTTGCCTTTGTTCCCGGCTTATCAAAATAGTCCTCGCTATGGCATAGTCCAAACAAGTTTGTTCTCTGCTCATTTTGATAAATAACTATCGCCCGGCAATGTTCAAGCAAGCTTGACACGGCTCTCGCTTCACCGTTATTTTAGCTTAACGAAAACGTTGACTATTTATCCAAATATAAAACGTAAATGTAAAGATAACTATTGTAATCCGACTACAAACCACATAGGTCTAAAACTTCTTTCGCATAATGCGGATGGCATTCAGTATAGCCAATACCGATACACCCACATCTGCAAATACCGCTTCCCACAAAGTTGCCAGTCCGCCAGCCCCGAGGATTAGTACGACAAGCTTGATCCCGAAAGCCATCGTAATATTCTGCACCACGATTCGTCGGGTAGCTTTACCGATGCGGATCGCCATAGGAATTTTGCCCGGCTGGTCGGTCTGGATGACCACATCCGCCGTTTCGATGGCAACGTCACTTCCCAAACCACCCATTGCGATCCCCACATCACTCATGGCCAAGACCGGGGCATCGTTTATTCCATCTCCCACGAAAGCCACTCTGCTGGTCGGATCGGCTTTAAGTTCTTCAAACTTTTCCACCTTTCCTTCCGGCAGCAAGTCTCCGTAAGCACGGTCGATGCCCAGTTCTCCGGCCAGTTTCGATACGATGGCCTGTTTATCTCCTGAAAGGATTACAATATTCTTTATCCCAGCTTTGCGCAAACCTTCGATCGCCACTTTCGCATCGTCTTTAAGCGCATCGGCAACAACAATGTATCCGGCATACTTTCCATCCATTGCACATAATACCGTTGTTTCGGGAATATCCTCAACTTCTGCAGGATAAACAATACCATTCGTATGCAGTAGTTTTGTATTTCCGACCAGGATCTTCTTCCCGCCAAGTTCGGCCTCTATTCCTTGCCCTGCGACCTCTCTAACATTAGTCGGTTGGGCTAAAAACATCGTATTTTTGAGGAATGAAGATACGATGGCTTTGGCTATCGGATGGTTGCTTTGCGTTTCCACAATAGCCACAGTACGCAGCAGTTCATCTTTCGAAAGACCTTCTTCGGGGATAATATCCTGCACTTCGAACACACCTTTTGTCAGCGTACCGGTCTTGTCCATAACCACCGTATTGATTTTAGTAATGACATCCAGATAATTGCCACCTTTGAACAGGATACCTTTACGAGACGCTGCACCGATCCCTCCGAAATAACCCAATGGTATGCTGATCACCAATGCGCATGGACAGGATATCACAAGGAATACCAATCCTCGATATAACCAATCATTGAATATATATCCGAACTCCGGATCAATGAACGACCATAACCAGGGCAGCACGACAATCAATACGGCCAATGCAGTGACAACCGGTGTATAAATACGGGCGAATTTACGGATAAAGTGCTCGGCAGGGGCCTTGCGTTCGGTTGCATTTTGCACAAGTTCTAAAATACGTGCAAGAGCGCTTTGCCCGAACGGTTTGGTTACCTTTATCCGGCAGACGCTATCAGTAGCGATCATACCCGCCAGTACTTCTTCCTCTTTTTTGATATCCCGGGGAACGCTTTCCCCGGTCAGTGCCGAAGTATTGAATGATCCCGAATCGGAGATCATAATACCGTCCAACGGAACCCGTTCACCTACTTTTACCTCGACCGTTTCCCCTACCCTTACCTCTTCAGGCAAAACCGTCTCAAGGCCCTTATCCCTGACCACAGATGCTTCTTCGGGACGGATATCGAGTAATGCGCTGATGCTCCGTTTAGCCCGGTTGACAGCCGCTTGCTGAAATAGTTCCCCGATGGAATAAAACAACATGACCGCTACGCCTTCGGGATATTCGCCGATGAAGAAAGCACCGATTGTAGCAATGCTCATCAAGGTGAATTCGTTGAAAATATTCTTTTCCCGCATAGCTTCCCAGGCTTCTTTTAACACGGGAATACCTACCGGTAAATAGGCGATAAGATACCATAACAACCCTACCCATTGATTTTCGAAGAAGGGAACACCGGTTGCGAACATACCTATACCTCCAATCAACAGAACGAATGACACCACAACCCTTGTAATAGGACCTTTTTGCGAGATATTGTCTATTTTACTGGCGCTTAGGGTAGCCGGAGTTACCGAACAAGCGCCATTACTGCAACAATTTGCCATATCTTTTGTATTTTACTCTATATCTAAGGTCAAAAGTACAGCCAATCCGGTGCAACTGAGTTGCAAACGAAATAGAAGTCACCTACCCCCCTTGACAATTGCCTGTAAAAGAACACCTTTACCCTATGGATACACAAGACCGGTTATGATATTTTGTCCAGTCATGAATTGAAGAAGCGGATAAGTTCGACGTAATCTGGCATTTCATTTGTCAGTAAGAAAGGGAATAAAAAACGACACTATCCCCAATGCATTATTTTCTACCGCTGTAATTTCAATTGGAGTTTGGGGGAATTCAGGAAGACTTATTTTTGAATCGTCTGGAATTTCAGCCTTTTGCATCGGAGGAATTCACTCATTTTGTTTATATTTGTAAAATAAAAATCTGACAAAAAAGCGATCGACAACCAAACGGGGACAATCAACCCTGATTAACAAACTTTGTATTTTTACAGCAAAAATTGAAATTATGGAATATCTGTCATTATCGCCGAATATAGGCGTAAGAAACGTTGAAGAAACGGTACAGTTTTATACCGAAGCGTTAGGTTTTAAACTTATTATGAGTGTTCCTTCTCCGCGCGGAGGTTTGCAATGGGCAATGGTTGCTGGTGGTGGAGCGACTATTATGTTTCAGAAAAGGGAAAACCTGACGGAAGAATATCCGCAGTTGGGAAAACGCCCGATATTGGGAGCCATTACTTTTTATGTGAAGATGAAAGGTATGCAGGAATTGTACGATAAACTTCAGGCAACGGAGTATATTGCTTTGAAAATGCATAAAACCTTCTATGGTACTGACGAGTTTGCCATATTCGACAATAACGGGCATATCCTGACAATAACCGAAGACAAAGAGTAATATGAAATTAAAAGACTTATCAATTACATTCCACACTGAAAAAATTAAAGAGTGCGTCGATTTCTACAGCAAATATCTTCGCGCCAAAGTTTCGTTTGATACGGGCTGGTATGTTTCCATACACCTGCAAAGCGATATAAATCCATATATCTATATCTCTTTTCAAGGTAACCCGGACGGTAGGGCTGTGAAGAATCTATTCACCGGTGGCATCACACTTAACCTGATGGTGGAAGACGTGGATGCCTGTTGGGAAAAACTCCGACAGACCGATATTACATTTGTCGAAGAAATAACCGATCATGAATGGGGCAACCGTGCATTCAGCCTCTACGACCCTATCGGGAATTTGGTATATGTGTATTCAGAACGCCCATTACATGAGAAGTATAAGGATGCAGTAAAAGGATAAAAGAGAATATGAATTACAAATTACGCGATTGGAAAATATCAGATTTGGAGAGCCTTGTTGAACACGCCAATAACTATAATATTGCAAAATGGCTGACCAATCAGTTTCCGCACCCATACACTGAGACTGACGGAAGAACTTATATCGAAATGGTAATGAAAGATTGCGTAACCAAGGTTTTTGCAATCGATATAAATGGTGAAGCAGTGGGTTCAATCGGGATTTTCCCCCAGGCGGACATTCACATGAAGAGTGCTGAAATAGGCTATTGGCTTTCAGAAAAATACTGGGGAAAAGGAATCATGGCAAAAGCAATAGAAGAAATTGTTGACTATGGTTTCAGAACGTTTGATATTGTGCGTATTTATGCCCGTCCATTTTCAACTAATATAGGCTCTCAACGGGTATTGGAGAAAGCCGGATTTAAGTTGGAAGCAAGATTAAAGAAGGCTCTCTATAAAAGCGGAGAATATCTGGATGAATTAATTTACTCAAAAATAAACGAACAACCATGAACGACCCAATTTGTCAAAGCTGCGGAATGAATATGAAATCCGCCGGGGATTTCGGCACAAATGCCGATAGAACTCCTAATCAGGAATATTGCAACTATTGCTATCAAAACGGAGCCTTTACCCGTGACGTAACCATGGAGGAAATGTTGGAAACCAACCTGAAATTCCTCGACCATTGGAACAAAGAAACAGGGAATAACTTCACGCCCAATGAAGCACGTCCTATCCTTCGGGAGTTTCTATTAACGTTAAAGCGTTGGAAAAAGGCATAAGCCTTAGAGGTAAAATGTCTCTTTTTTACAATCCCTTATTCCGATAAACCTCTACCTTTGTCGGGATAGTCGTTTTATGGAAGATTTCAAAATCATACAACCCGCTCCTGTACTTGCGCCGTATGTCAAGCATTACTGGCTGTTGAAGACAGTCGGCGATTCGGCTACGTTGGCTCGAACTGTGCCGACGGGCATGATGAGCCTGATATTTCATCGGGGGAACCGTTTATTGTCTGTCCATGAAAACGAGTTTCATCCCCGTGCTTTCCTTAGCGGACAGGAGAAAACGTTTGCCGATTTACAGTATGACGGACAAATCAATATGGTTTCGGTGGTCTTCCGCCCTGCCGGAGTACGGGCATTTTTTAGCCTTCCTATAAATAAGGTTGCAGGGTTACGCTTATCGGCGGGCGACATGGAAGATAAAGAACTATTGGAACTCGAAAACACGTTGACAAGTACCGAAGACGATAAACGATGTCTTCTCCTGACAGAACAATTCTTACTCAAACGCCTTACCCGCCTTGCGGAACACAATCTAAAACGAATAGAAGCCACCATTCGGCTGATTAATTCCGGCCAGGCCGATATTGCCCGGCTTGCCAGTGCAGCCTGTTTGAGTACCAAACAGTTCAACCGCATATTCTCCGAACTCATCGGAACCAACCCGAAAGAGTTCTCACGCACCATTCGTTTCCAACGGGCGTTGCATATTCTCGAAAACAATCCACGAATTTCCTTCACTGCTCTTGCTTATGAATGCGGTTACTTCGACCAATCGCATATGATTAAGGACTTCAAGACTTTGTCCGGGTATACACCCAGTGAATTTCTTGCCGTTTGCCCTCCTCATTCAGATTATTTCAGTTGATAAAACTTGTCCCTTTTTTACAATTTAACGGCTTTGCGAAGTTCTACTTTTGTCCCTTCATTAATAAAAAATTTAAGGTAATGGACAAAAAAGCATTAACAGAAAAAGCACAATTACATCTGCAAGTATTATGTTCCGAAATCGGCGAACGCCGTGTAGGAAGCGAAGAAAACCGCAAGGCTACAACATATGCGGAAAAAGTATTGAAAGGATCGGGCTGGAAAACAGAATCAACCGAACTATCGGTTATTGACTGGAAAACAAAAGGGGCAACATTGACCTGCAACGGTCAATCATTAGAGGTATTTTCTTCTCACTATTCATTGGGTTGTTCGGTAAAGGGAGAATTAGTAGCTATAAATAGCATCAGCCAATTGGAGAAGACAGATATTGAAGACAGAATCATTCTTCTGTATGGCGAAATTGCTACTCAACAGATTGCACCAAAGAATTTCCCTTTCTGGAATCCCGAAGAACATCAACATCTTATTTCCATATTGGAAAAAGGCAATCCTAAAGCCCTGATTTGTGCAACAGAGCGTAATTCAGCCACAGCAGGCGGGGTTTATCCGTTCCCATTGTTCGAAGATGGGGATTTCGATATCCCTTCGGTTTATATGAAAGATACCGAAGGCGAAAAGTTGCTTGCCTGTTCAGGACAAACAGTTGAATTGGTCTCCAAAGCGGAACGCATTCCCGAAAGAGCCTTTAATATAATAGGACGAAACACCACTCAATCCAAAGACCGGATTGTCATCACAGCCCATATTGATACTAAAATCGGTACGCCGGGCGCGATAGATAACGGAACAGGGGTAGCTATCGTATTGCTGTTGGCGGAATTATTGAAAGATTATTCCGGTAAATATCCCATAGAGTTGGTCTTTTTCAATGGAGAAGATTATTACAGTGCACCGGGACAGGTTAAGTATGTAGAACAGAACAAAGGGCGGTTCAACGATCTTCTGTTGAACATAAATATCGACGGAGCCGGATATAAAGAAGGACTTTCCTGTTTTTCTCCTTTCAATCTGCCGGAAAATATTCTTGATACCCTGCACGAAGTGCTTTGGGACACTCCCGAACTTGTAGAAGGCTTGCCGTGGTATCAGGGTGACCACAGCCTGTTCCTGCAAAACGGTTGTCCTGCTATTGCCATAAGTTCACAGTGGTTTATTAAAAATATGGAATGTCAGGAACTTACCCATACTCCCAAAGATAATCTTAGTATAATCCATTACGAGCGGGTTGTGGAGTGTGCTCTCGGTATTGTGGAGTTGATACGGAAGTTATAATCAGAACAATGGCTGCCGAGGGAACTCTTTGCATTCCCCGGTGAAGCCGTTGTAAGGAAAAAAGTATTACCTTTGCCCTTACTAAAACGATTGGATGTTTAAATTTAAGAAGGAGTCCGTGAAGTAAATAACCTCTGACGTTTCTGTCGAGGTTATCCCTTAGCAACGCTCTGGCATATTCTTGTCCGAGTTATTTTTATGTATATATATTTATAAATCATTGATATGGAAACAAGCATATTGTTTCTGTTCCATATCATTCCCACATCACTAATATTGAAACATCATGAGTAACGAAAATAAATCAATTCACGACTTCGACTTCAACTTAATCTGCGAATACTTCTCAAGCGTAGAACGTCAGGGACCGGGCAGCCCCGAAGTAACCCTTAAAGCATTGAGTTTTATCGACAATCTGACCGACAGTTCTTGTATTGCCGACCTTGGTTGCGGAACGGGTGGACAAACTATGACGCTGGCCGGAAATGTACCGGGACAGATTATTGGGCTTGACCTTTTTCCTGAATTTATTAACATATTCAATCGGAATGCGGAACAACTAAACCTCTCCGACAGGGTAAAAGGCATTACAGGTTCAATGGATAATCTGCTTTTTGAGAAAGAATCTTTAGATCTGATCTGGTCGGAAGGGGCTATCTATAATATCGGTTTTGAGCGAGGATTGAACGAATGGCGCGAGTTCCTGAAAACGGGTGGCTATGTTGCCGTATCCGAAGCATCGTGGTTTACCAATGAACGTCCTGATGAAATCCACGACTTCTGGATGGCGCATTATACCGAAATAGACACCATCCCAAACAAAGTCGCCCAGATGCAGAACGCAGGTTATATCCCTATTGCCACCTTTATCATTCCCGAAACCTGTTGGACAGAGCATTTCTTCGCTCCATGTCTCAAGACACAGGAGGCATTTCTGAAGAAACATGCAGGGAGCAAAACCGTCGAAGAACTTATTGCCGGCCAACGCCATGAAAAGGAGTTGTATGACAAATACAAAGAGTTCTACGGATATGTGTTCTATATCGGGAAGAAGATATGAGTAAAGATACAATAATCAGAAAGATTCTTCCGAAGGAATATTCCTTTATGGAAGACATTATGTACGAAGTCATTTATCATCCCGACCCCAGGAACCCTTATCCAAAAGATATAATATACCTGCCGCAAGTGCGGGTATATTGGGATATTGGGGAAAAGGGAATGACGACCATTGCTTGGTGGAAGCCTCATCGGGAATGAAGAATTTTTTAAAAGAAGATATTCTTTTCACAGTGGATAGCAAATAAATTTTCATAGGTATCATTCCAGAGTGAAAGCCTATCATTATGATAAAAAACTTATCATAATGATAGGCTTAGTTTTTATATAACCTTTTGCCATTAACAGTTAATCATCTGATGATAAGTCAAATATAATCAACAAGGTTAGTTTGGCATAGATATGGCATATAAAAGAAGAGAAACAAAAGAACATATGTTAAATTAAAAAAGAATATGATGTTGACAGTAATATTAATAGTAGCGGGTATAGCCTGTTTTGGACTATTTTATAAATCAATTGACTTTTTTGAAAAAATATGAAACCAAGACTAGACCAATATTTTAAGAGATGGATCCCGGAAGCCTATTCTTATGATATAACAAATAAAGAAATAGATAAAGAAGTGGAGGATTATAAAATCCTTCATTATCTGGGATGGTTTTGCGCAAAACATTTTGGTGAATTAAAAGCTTCCGAGATCCTAAAAATGATCACTTCTTTATATGAATCAGAAGATTTATTCATACAAAATGCCATAGAAAATGAATTTCTAACGGTTTTAACATTCAATCTCGGTGTAGATAATTTAATAGAAATAATAAAGACACTTCCACAAGATTTACAAACTGTATATATAAAAGTCCTTTTAGAAATAACAAAAGAAAAGAAAATATGATAGCATTATTAGTTGTTGCAATCGGAGTATTCGGGTATATCTGCTACGTACTGATAAACCCTGAAAATTTTTAAATAAGAAGTGAGATATGAAAAGTAAGAATATAATAGATATTCCCAGATTAAGAAAATCAGTTTCCATAGGGCAATCCGCCAAGTCGTCTCATTTGTTGATTGTGGTTCTGGTAAAATTGCCACAATGGGGATTATTATAAAACTCATTCAGAACTGAAATTTAAAAGAAAAATATGAACACAGAAATTTTAGGAATAATCGTAATGTTTACCTTGTCTATATTGCTGGCAATACCGTTCGGTAAATACATTGCAAAAGTTTACGGTGGTGAGAAAACATTACTTGATCCGGTCCTCAATCCGATAGAAAAGATTTTTTATAAGATAAGCGGCATCAATCCGCAAACAGAAATGAACTGGAAACAACAGATGATAGCATTGCTAACTATTAATATGGTCTGGTTCTTGTTAGGAATGCTGATTTTAATGACTCAGGGAAGCCTGCCATTAAATCCGGATAAAAACCCCGGTATGTCCGCGGATTTGGCCTTCAATACTGTCATCTCATTTGTGGTAAACTGTAATCTACAACATTATTCAGGAGAAACAGGCTTGAGCTATCTGGGGCAATTTTGGTTAATGTTCTTACAATTTGTAAGTGCCGGTACAGGAATGGCGGCAGCTGTAGTGGTATTTAGAGCATTCAGAGACAAGTCTACAACAAGCCTCGGCAACTTTTACAATTACTTTGTAAAATCCTGTACCCGAATATTGTTACCGGTGTCATTTGTTCTCGCATTCATTCTGTCTTTTGAAGGTACGCCAATGACATTTGAAGGCAAGGATAGCATCACTACACTGCAAGGAGATACGGTAGAGGTGTCCAGAGGGCCTGCGGCAGCATTTGTTCCCATCAAACACGTTGGAACAAATGGTGGAGGTTTCTTTGGAGTAAACTCGGCACATCCTTTTGAAAATCCTTCTTATTTATCCAATATGGCAGAAATGATAGGACAGCTTATCATTCCTATGGCTATGGTTTTTGCATTTGGCTATTTTATCAGAAGACGAAAATTATCGTGGATGATATTTGGTGTAATGACTGCAGGTTTTTTAATGCTTGCCATACCAAATATCAACATGGAAATGAACGGTAATCCGGCTATTGCTGCGATGGGAATTGATGATTCACTTGGGGCGATGGAAGGAAAAGAAATACGTCTGGGGGCACCGGCATCAGGATTTTGGAGCATTGTTACTACCGTAATATCAACCGGTTCTGTAAATTCCATGCACGACAGTTCAATGGCACTATCAGGAATGAACGAATTATTGGCTATGATGATTAACAGCTTTTATGGAGGTGTTGGCGTCGGAATTCTAAACTTTTTCATCTTTATTATTCTGGCTGTATTTATCAGCGGTTTAATGGTAGGAAGAACTCCTGAATTTCTAGGAAAAAAGGTAGAAACAAGAGAAATGAAAATTGCTATGATTATAGCCCTATTGCACCCGTTCCTCATATTGGTCGGTACCGCGTTAGCTGCTGCATTGCCACAATATACAATGGCAACACTTAATAACCCTGGATTTCACGGACTGAGCGAGATGCTTTATGAATATACTTCTGCATCTGCCAACAACGGAAGTGGCTTTGAAGGGTTGGGAGATAATACACTCTGGTGGAACATCAGCACAGGTTTTGTGCTTATACTTTCCCGTTTCTTACCAATCATTGGGCCCGTGGCAATAGCAGGATTACTCGCCGAAAAGAAATTTATACCGGAAGGTGATGGAACGTTAAAAACAGATACTGCCACGTTTGGCCTAATGGTATTTGCTGTTATCGCTATTGTGGCAGCATTAGCATTCTTCCCTGTATTGGCATTAGGACCTATCGCAGAATATTTCTCATTGTATTAAAAACTGATTAAAGAATATAAAGATGAACAATAATCATTCATTGTTTCAAAAAGAAATGGTTCAGAAAGCTGTGGAACAATCTTTTGTGAAACTAAACCCGAAAATAATGTTCCATAATCCGGTGATGTTTACCGTTTGGATAGGAACAATAGTTATGCTGATTGTAAGCTTTTGGACATTGACCGGAGCTCAGGGACAAGGAAATTTTGGATATAATTTTATAGTATTTGTCATATTATTGCTGACTTTATTATTTGCAAACTTCGCAGAGGCTAATGCTGAAGCAAGAGGGAAAGCGCAGGCAGATAGCCTTCGTAAAACGAGAGAGGAAACCCCTGCTAAATTAAAAAACGGAATAACCATTTCTTCTGTTCAATTACAAAAAGGAGATGTATTCATTTGTGAAGCAGGAGATGTAATTCCTTCCGATGGAGAAATTATTGAAGGACTGGCAACCATTGACGAAAGTGCCATTACCGGCGAATCTGCTCCCGTGATCAGGGAAGCAGGTGGCGATAAAAGTTCAGTAACTGGCGGAACAAAAGTATTATCTGATAAAATAGTGGTCCAAGTAACTACACAGCCCGGCGAGAGTTTCCTGGATAAAATGATTGCCTTGGTGGAAGGAGCTGCCAGGCAAAAAACACCTAACGAAATCGCATTGACTATTTTACTGGCAGGATTTACACTGGTATTTATCATCGTATGTGTAACATTAAAGCCATTTGCTGATTATACAAATGTAAGCATAACCATAGCATCTTTCATTTCGCTATTTGTCTGTCTTATTCCGACAACTATCGGCGGTTTGTTATCAGCCATCGGCATTGCAGGTATGGATAGAGCTTTGAGAGCCAATGTAATTACCAAAAGTGGCAAAGCGGTGGAAACGGCCGGTGATATTGACGTCTTGCTATTGGACAAAACAGGTACTATAACCATAGGAAATCGTAAGGCAACACATTTTCATCCTGCAAATGGAATTGACGAAAAAAAAATGATTAAAGCAGCTGTTTTAAGTTCTATGGCAGATGAGACACCGGAAGGCAAATCTATCATCGAACTGGCGGGGATCCATCCGTTAAGTTATGGGATCGAAAAACCTGAATTCATCAAGTTTACTGCAGAAACAAGAAGTTCCGGCATTGATTATGAAAATACCCGTATCCGCAAAGGTGCAACTGATGCGATTAAGAATATTGTAACACGGGCAGATAATACATTTCCGGCAGAGGTTGAGGAAAAAGTGAAAAACATTTCTCAAAATGGAGGAACTCCTCTGGTAGTTTCCGAAAATGAAAAGGTATTGGGAGTTATAGAGTTACAGGATATTATCAAGCCAGGCATTCAAGAGCGTTTTGAACGCCTTCGTAAAATGGGAATTAAAACCGTAATGGTGACGGGAGACAATCCATTGACCGCAAAATTTATTGCAGAGAAAGCCGGAGTGGATGATTTTATCGCCGAGGCAAAGCCGGAAGACAAGATGAACTACATCAAGAAGGAACAAGCGGAAGGTCGTCTGGTGGCAATGATGGGAGATGGAACAAATGATGCTCCGGCACTGGCTCAAGCCGATGTGGGCGTAGCGATGAACAATGGAACTCAAGCTGCTAAAGAAGCAGGTAATATGGTTGATCTGGACAATGATCCTACCAAGTTGATTGAGGTAGTGGAAATAGGCAAGCAATTACTTATGACAAGAGGAACATTGACCACTTTCAGTATTGCCAATGACGTAGCCAAATATTTCGCCATTATCCCGGCATTGTTTATTACGGCTATTCCGGCATTACAAGGCTTAAATATAATGAATCTACACAGTCCTGAAAGTGCCATTTTGTCGGCTGTGATATTTAATGCAATAATTATTCCGCTACTTATTCCTTTGGCTTTAAAAGGTGTAGCCTATAAGCCAATCGGTGCAAGCGCACTTCTTCGCAGGAACTTGTTGATATTTGGCCTCGGGGGCATTTTAGTTCCTTTTGCTGGAATAAAGCTGATAGATATGGCTATCTCGTTTTTCTTTTAATCATTTAAATAAAATAATAAGCACAATGAAAAAACATATTTTGTCCGCAATCAAATTGACCGTTGTGATGATTCTGTTTTTTACAGTAATTTATCCATTAGCAGTTTGGGGTGTAGCACAGTTCGCTCCCAATTCAGGAAAGGGAGAGATTATTGAGCATAATGGTAAAAAGTATTATTCTAACATTGGACAGGCATTTACCGACGATAAATATTTCTGGTCACGCCCATCAGCAGTAGACTATAACGCATCCGGTTCGGGAGGAAGCAACAAAGGCCCTTCCAATGAAAAATATCTTGCAGAAGTACAGGCGCTTATTGATACATTTTTAGTACACAATCCCGGTATAGACAAATCTGAAATTCCGGTTGATCTGGTTACCGCAAGCGGAAGTGGTTTAGATCCTGATTTTTCAGTGCAGGCAGCCAAAGTACAAGTGAAAAGGATTGCCAGAATTAGAAATATTGATGAAGCAAAATTAAATCAATTGATTGAGGAACATACCGAAAAACCCTTATTGGGAATATTTGGCCCTGAAAAAGTGAACGTGTTAAAACTGAACATCGCATTGGATGAAATAAGCAAATAATCAAAATAGGATTTCGACTGGTTATCCAAAAAATGTATGTGTAGCCATTTTGAAAATATTCTACACAATAAAACTACTTTTAATATATGTTGTTTTTATATTGGGGTCTTGAGAACTAAAGAAATCATTTAAACGATGGATGAAGATAGAAAAAGTGCTGAATATTTTCTCAATTTGATAAAACAATCAAAAAGAGGTAAATTCAAATTATATATCGGTATGATTGCCGGAGTCGGCAAAACTTATAGGATGTTGCAGGAGGCCCGTATTCTTTTGGAAGGAGGAGTAGGTGTCAAAATTGGCTATATAGAGACACATAACAGAAAAGAAACTGTAGCATTATTGGAGGGAATACCTATAATTCCAAGAAGAAAAATTTTTTATAAGGGCAAGGGATTGGAAGAACTTGATGTACAAGCCGTAATAAATCTACATCCGGAAGTTGTCATTATAGATGAATTAGCGCATACTAATGTAGAAGGAAGTAAAAATGAGAAACGCTGGCAGGATGTTCTTGAAATACTGGAAGCCGGCATCAATGTGATAAGTGCCGTAAATGTCCAACACATCGAAAGTCTGAATGAAGACGTTCAAAAAATTACAAGCATAAATGTAAGCGAACGGATTCCGGATAAAATTGTGGCAATGGCAGATGAAGTGGTGAATATTGACCTATCCGCAGATGACCTGATAACGAGACTTAAAGACAGGAAAATATATCCAGAGGATAAAATACAGGCCGCTCTATCCAATTTTTTTAAAACAGAGCATATTCTTCGATTAAGAGAGCTCGCCCTGAAAGAAGTAGCAAGCCATGTCCTAAAAAAAATGGATAATGAAATGTCCCCTCCTCAACCCTGGTTGCATAAAAATTTTATGGCATGTATCGGAAGCAATGGAAAAAAGGCAAATAACATAATTAGAAAAACAGCTCGTCTGGCTAATTATTATAGTGGAGAATGGTATGTATTATATGTGCAAACTCCTCAAGAAAGGGTCGAGAAAATAGCGCTAAATAACCAAAGAAAACTGATTAACAGTTTCAAAATGGCTGTTGAATTAGGAGGGCAAGTAATACAATTAAAACATAAGAATATACCAATGGCAATCCTGGAACAAGCTATTAAGAAAAATGTATCAACCATATGCATCGGAATGCCTTATATTAGCAGATGGCGTATGCTGGCATATGTCGGTATATATAAAAAGATATTGGAAGAATTGAAGAAAGAGGGTATAGACTTAATCATTTTGTCATGAAAATAAAAGCTAAATTAACATCCGGAGTAGGGCTTCTTTTAGGGCTGATTATCTTACTTTCAGGAGTGAGTATCTGGTATATAAACAATCTAAAACGAGACACAAGCAATATATTGACAGCCAATTATAACACATTGGAATATTCCCGAAATATGTTGCTTGCCTTGGATGAATTCCTTATAGATCCAAGTGCTATTTCTGCTTTTGAGTTAAATCTAAAGAAGCAGTTAAAAAATGAAACAGAAATCGGTGAATCCGATATAACGTTACAAATATCAAATCTTTTTTCCGGTTTAAAGCAGGATATAAAAAATGATAGTCTTAAAGTAATGATCCGAAAAGAGGTTACTACATTAATGAAGATAAATATGGATGCGATTGTACTAAAAAGCCAGATTGCTAATAATACTGCAGAAAATGCAATTATTTGGATCATTATAACAGGTGTTTTATGTTTCATCATAGCTTTTGCCCTGCTTATCAAATTACCAGGAAATATAGCCAATCCAATATTACAACTGACTGAGAGCATACAACAAATCGCTAACCATAATTATAATCAAAGAATTGATCTTGAAAAGCATAATGAATATGGAGAATTAGCGAAATCATTTAATATAATGGCTGAAAAATTGGATGAATATTCAAATAGCAAATTAGAAAAAATACTCAAAGAAAAGAAACGAGTTGAAACGCTTATTAATAATATGCAGGATCCTGTTATAGGGTTGGATGAAAATAAAGTAATTATATTCGTTAACAATGAAGCCTTGAAAATAACAGGACTCATACGAAACGAAATTCTCAATAGACCGATTCAGGATATTGCTGTTACAAATGATTTGATACGTACCCTTATCGTTGATCTCATTAATCCCTCAGTAAAAAAGGATAATACTCCATTGAAGATTTTTTCTGATGACAAGGAGTCTTTTTTTGAAAAGGAAATTATTCATATCGAAATCAATAAAACAGGGGAAAGCATAACAGAGTTAATCGGTTATGTAATCCTGTTGAAGAATATAACTGTTTTCAAAGAATTGGATTCAGCTAAAACCAACTTTATTGCCACCATATCACATGAACTAAAAACGCCTATATCTTCAATAAAAATGAGTACCCAATTGCTTGAACATGACCAAACAGGAATTTTGAACGAAGAGCAAAAGCAACTGATAGAAGGAATCAAGGATGACAGTACCCGGCTTTTACAAATAACAGGTGAACTACTAAAGATGTCTCAGGTTGAAACAGGAAATATTCAGTTGAATATTCATGCCACAGATCCGAAGCTTATTGTTAATTACGCTGTTGAAACGACTAAAATACAAGCCGAGCAAAAGAAAATTTCGCTCCAAATAAATATTGAGGCAGATATTCCCCAAATCATTGCAGATGCTGAAAAAACAACATGGGTACTTATCAATTTTTTAACTAATGCTATTCGCTATTCGATGGAAGAGAGTGATGTTATTATCTCCTTGAAAAGAGAATCCCAAGGTGTCCTCTTTTCTGTAAGAGATTTTGGCAAAGGAATTGAATCCAGATATAAGAAAAAAATATTTGAACGTTACTTCCAGATCCCGGGGAGTTTAAAATCCGGATCGGGATTAGGTTTGGCGATAAGTAAAGAATTTATTGAAACACAAGGGGGAACAATCGGAGTGGATAGTGAACCCGGATTGGGCAGTACATTCTTTTTTATCCTACCCTATAATAAAATATTATAGAATTAAATTAGAGTCTTTGGGTCTTTGAATCTTAATTTATTTATTACGATATAATTATGAGAAGTGTATTATTAATTGATGATGAGGAAAAACTTCGCAAGTTAATGGCTCGAATTATAGAACTGGAAAAAATAGACGTCATTCAGGCAGAAAATGCAATGAGCGGCTTGAAATGGTTGGAAAGACAAGAATTTGATGTAATTATCTGTGATGTCAGATTACCGGATGCAAATGGAGTAGAATTGATTTCGAGAATAAAGAAAGTACAGCCATTTGCGGAAATTATCCTTTTAACAGCATATGGTAATATTCCGGACAGCGTTCAAGCGATAAAAAATGGAGCTTTTGATTATATAACGAAAGGAGATGATAATAACCGTATAATACCATTAGTACATAGGGCGTTAGAAAAATCAGAACTATCCAGAAAAATCAGTTCTCTTGAACAAAAAATAGAACAAAGATATTCTTTTGATCATATTATAGGTAAATCTCCGGCTATTTTAACTGCAATAGAATTGGGGAGAAAGGTTGCTCAAACAGACGCTACAGTATTACTTACAGGAGAGACAGGTACAGGGAAGGAAGTTTTTGCACAATCTGTTCATTACGATAGCAATAGAAAAAATAAATCCTTTGTAGCAATTAATTGTTCTGCCTTTAGTAAAGAATTATTGGAAAGTGAACTTTTTGGATATAAAGCGGGAGCATTTACAGGAGCATTAAAAGATAAAAGAGGGCTACTGGAAGAAGTTCATGAGGGAACTTTATTTCTTGACGAAATAGGAGAGATGCCTATCGATCTCCAAGCTAAAATATTAAGAGTTATTGAAACCAAAGAGTACCTGAAAGTCGGAGACACAAAACCTCAAAAGGTTGATGTCCGGATTATTGCAGCCACCAATCGAACATTAGAGAAAGAGATTAATACCGGACATTTTAGAGAAGATCTGTTTTATCGTTTGTCTATATTTAAAATACACTTACCTCCTCTAAGAGAGAGAAAGTCCGACATTAAACTCTTTGCGGATGATTTCGTGAATTTCTTTTCGACTAAATTCAATAAAAAAATCAATGCGATATCTTCCGAATATTTGGTAAAATTAGAACATAATATTTGGAAAGGAAATATAAGAGAACTAAGAAATGTGATAGAGCGCAGTGTAATACTAACTGATGGAGAAATAATCAATCTCGAAACCTTGCCAACAGAAATACAATATCCGGACGTTGAGTTTTTAGAAACAAATATGCCATTGGCTGATATTGAAAAGATGTATATCAAAAAAGTATTAGACTACACGAAAGGGAATAAGACAGAAGCAGCTCGAATTCTTAAAATAGGGATAGCAACCCTATATCGAAAAATAGAAGAATACCAAATATGACTTATTTGTTAACAGAGTTCTTCGGAGAATATATACGTTGATAAATAGGATATAAAACAAGCATATAAATATATTGAATAAAAGAGTAAAATATGCTTCAACATGTAACTAAACTACGAAAGGAAACTGACGAGGTAATAGAACTCTATCCCAGTAAGTGGGGAAGTAGAAGGATATACCGGGCCAGGATTTGGAGGGGTTCGTAAGAGGGCATGTATGAAGTATTTTTTTCAAAAGATACTTCTTTTTTTAAACACATGGTTTTACGGGTGAGCCTTTAAAACGCTTTTTTGCCCCGCATCAAAAACAAAAAATCCCGTAAACGTGTAATTTACAATATTTTTCTTATCTTTGAATGTAAAAAAACAGGCTGGTAATAAAAGAAAATGGGATCGTAGACAATTTGAGTATGATAATGCAACTCGGAGCTTTAAAAATTTGAATAAAAGGCCAACACACTACGCTTATATTTTCCTTGAGATGTTAGACAAAGATGAGTAACGAACAAGAGTAATCAGACGAAATGAGAATTGAAACACACAATATCAACGGCAAAAAAGTAGCCGAAATTATTACAAACGAAATCATTTTAAGAACTACTGAAGATGGATTAGATTTATTGGGCAATCTATACTATCAAGGGTTTGATAAAATCATTATTCACGAAAAGAACATTACTCCTGACTTTTTTGACTTAAAAACTAAAATAGCAGGAGATATACTTCAAAAATTTACACAATATGAAATGCCATTAGTCATTGTTGGAGATTTTTCTAAATTCAAAAGTAAGAGTTTAGGTGACTTCATTTTTGAAAGTAACAAAGGAAAACAAGTAAATTTTGTCAACTCTCAATCAGAAGCAATAAAAACATTGACAAATGGATAAGCAATATTTCATCGTTAGACAAGGACAGGTATGTGTAGCCTTCCCCACAAAAGCATAAAATATAGATATTGGAGGACATAGATGGAAGGCTTTTAGGGTCGTTAAAAATCACCTCAAAGACGGAGGTTTATTTCTGTTAGATTGTTTTAATCCGAATATTCAATATATCGTAGAAGGAGAGAAAGAACAGAAGGAAATTGCTACATATATAACTGACGATGGAAGAGAAGTATTGATAAAGCAAATTATGCGATATGAAAATAAAACTCCGATTAATCGCATAGAATGGCATTATTTAAGCAAAACACCCAACCTTACATTTTTGGGTGTAAAATCGGTGTAAATCTTTAAACAACTTATTATCAGTATTATTTGCGGAGAGAAAGAGTCTCGTTCAAACACCTTATCCCTATCTTAAATTTTTTCAATAACCTTAAAAGGTTGATTAACAGCCTATAACCATTCCACCAAACGTTAGACTGTTTACATACTGAAAGAA
>ENA-UOOI01000506-UOOI01000506.1-fermentation-metagenome-genome-assembly--contig:-NODE-506-length-49195-cov-10.353093_pt1 | contig 49195 bp, 44 predicted proteins | sample MGYA00245779_ERZ724027 | MGnify/ENA primary metagenome ERZ724027 (study PRJEB28704, sample SAMN03018318) | fermentation metagenome | biome: anthropogenic terrestrial biome; feature: soil; material...
CTTCTACTATTTTTACCTTTTCTTCACTTTTATATACATTTTTTACTTCATAATACTCTTCTAAAACTTTATCCAGAGCGCCTTCAACTTTCTCCCAGTCAAACCCCACATCTGAAGCTTTTTTCTGAACTTTTACCGCTCTCATAAGAGCCGGCAAAGCTTTGGCCACATGCCTAAGTTCATCTGTGTATGTACTCAAACCCTGCTCCTTCTTTTTTATTACATTCCACTCCGCAAGTACCTGCTCCTTATTGTCCAAGCTTTTACAGCCAAATACATGTGGATGCCTGTTTATCATTTTGCGGCACACACCATCGATAACGTCGCCTATATCAAAAAATCCCTCCTCCTCTCCTATCTGACAATGAAACACTACTTGAAATAACACATCACCAAGCTCTTCTACCAAGTTTTCATAGTCTTCCTTGTTTACAGCTTCCATCACTTCATAGCTTTCTTCTACAAGATATTTTTTCAGGCTGTCGTGGCTTTGTTCTCTATCCCATGGACACCCTGTACTGCTTCTCAATTTCTTCATTATATTTAGTAAATCCCTTAAATCATATTTAGTTTCAATATGCCCGGGAACATAAATTGATGTCAGGTGATCTATATCATTCTGTCTATCTAATTCATACAATTTTATCTTTCTTATAGATTCACTGTCCCTAATTCCTGCAGATCTTATAAAATATATTTCGGCATTATCTCCATAATACTTTAACAGAGCCAATTTAACCTGAGATGCAATCAGTCTATCATACACCTGGGTTATTATCATCCCTGTCCTTTTATCCAATACTTGATTCTCTATGTCAAAGGCATCCACTATTTTGAGTCCTTTGCTAGCGTCTACATTTAGTCTTTCTAAAATGACATCTATAAAACTAACCGCCGGTATTATTTCTATATTCAAAGATTCTTTCCTGCATGATTCTATCAATAATTCGACTGATTTTTCCGCTACTAAGGGATGACCTGGTACTCCATAGGCTATTTGTCTGAATTTTTTCCCCTTTTGCACCAGATCCCGGGCAATAGACTTATACACGTCTTCAAACTTTTCCTTATCTTCATACATATAATCATAAGTATGAAATTTTATACCCGATTCTTTTAAATATTTTACCGTAGGATGTTTTTCCGTTCTCAGATAAACCTCATCTGAATTTTTAAGTATGCTTACAGCACCCAAAGTAAGGGATTCCACAGACCCTGGACCTAGGCCAATTACTTTAATCATTTGTAAGCCCTCCTTATCTCTTGAATATCTTATTTTTTATATAACTGTATTTAAATATTTTAAATATAATTACAAGTGGAATATATATTATAAATCCCGAAATTATAGCTAAAAAACAAGCTATCCTACTGCTTACTGTATAATTATAGACACACATATAGATAATTACAACAGCTATTATCATAAAAATAGAGGCAAAAGCAGGTTTAATCACAATTTCAGAGTAATTTACAGTTATTTTTAATTTCTTAACAAGAAATACTATATTTAAAACACAGGTTACAAAATAGCCTGCTATACTCCCACAAACAGCCCCATAAATATTTACATATGGAATTGCTACCAAAAACAGAGTCAGAACCACTTTGACAATACAGCCTAAAGACAGGTTGAATACAGGTCTAATGTAATAGCCTACCCCCTGTAATATGGCGGTAGATGTCTGTACCAATATTATAAAAGGTACTGACAGTGCTGAATATTGAAGTATGCTGGAACCGGCGGACTGGCCTGGAAATATCAAATTCAAAATTGGATAAGCCAATGTATAAAGTCCAAGCATAGAAGGAAGGGCAATCACCATAGAAAGCTTAAAAGACAAATCCACTTTGTTAATAACATCTAGTCTTCTATTCAATACATGCGATTCTGCAATTATAGGCATTAGGGAAGCACATAATGCAGCTGATATGGTGAGAGGTATATTTATCAACACAAATGCCTTTCCCGTAAGTTGTCCATATAATATCGCTGCATCCTTATATGTAAAACCTGCCTCCAACAATTTTTGAGGTACCAGTGCCGAATCTATAAGACTCATTATACTGCTTACAGCAGCTCCCAGGGACACTGGAATCGCTATATACAGCAGTTTGCTCAATATATCCCTGTTATCTCTCACCTTAACATTTATTTCTCTTCTTACAGGTATATATTTTATTATTAAATATATACCTCCAAATAATCCTCCTGCAGCTGCCCCCAGAGCTGCCCCTCCCGCAGAATACTCTATACCTTTAGGTAATAGCAGATATGCAAGCCCTACTCCAACTATCACCCTTCCTATCTGTTCTACAATTTGGGATACAGCAGTGTAATTCATATTTTGAAGCCCCTGAAAAAAACCTCTAAATGCGCTCATTATAGATATGAACATAGGTGCAAAGGCTATAGCGACCAATGAATAATAGGATTTTCTATCCCATTTTAAAAAATGTATAATCGGATTTGAAAATATAAGAAGAACAGCCGTAAAACCCGTCCCCAAAATAAACATCAAAAGCAGAGACTTTCTCAGTACCTGGATAATACCCTCATAATCCCCAATGGCATTTCTTTCCGATACCATTTTGGAAACTGCTACAGGTATACCTGACGCAGCTGCAACAAAGAACATATAAAGGGGAAAAGACATTTGATAATACCCTACTCCCTCATCTCCTACTAACATCTGAAGCGGCCATCTAAAAAATAATCCTAAAAATTTAGATATTATACCTGCGGATCCTAATATAACTGTTCCTTTTATAAGTGACTGTTTTTTCATAAAAATACCTCCAAATTGCCATAGCTGCAAATAATTCTTTCCCATGTTTATAAGTATTTAAAATTTGAAAGTATTATTACTTGAAGTGAATATTTTTTATATTACAGTCAATAATGATTTAATGAATAAATAAAAATGGCAGCAATTGCTGCCATTTCCTACTGTTCCATTTGCTTCCCAAGGAATGAAGATGCCGTTTCAGCCAATTTGACTTCTACATTTCCAAATTTAGCCTCTTCTTTAGATGCTATTACCACAGCTCCAATGGCATCTCCACCCGATATTATCGGACATATCACTTGAGCGGAATATTTCCCCTCAATATCCTCATCATCATATATTGGTATGATTCCTTTTCCCTCAGAAGCTAAAACTGTCTTCCTGTCATCTATTGACTTTTCAAGTTCTGAACTTATCTTTTTATCCACATATTCTTTCTTGGAAGCTCCACTTATAGATACCACACTGTCCTTATCACATATCATAATTATATGTCCTATGGTCTGCTGCAGTGATTCAGTATATCCTTTAGAAACATCACTGAGTTCACCAATAGGTGAATATTTTTTTAGTATAACACCTCCCTCTCTATCCGTAAATATTTCTAGAGGATCGCCCTCCCTTATTCTAAGTGTTCTTCTTATCTCTTTAGGTATGACAACTCTTCCCAAGTCGTCTATACGCCTGACAATTCCTGTTGCTTTCATGTTTAGAATTCCTCCTCAAAAATAATAATATATAACTTGTATTAATATTATTTTTCTAAATATGAAATTTTATACACAATTGTTATTTAAATTATAAAATTAAAGAGAATTATGGTATCAATTATCATAATTCTCTCAATTACACCTGTACATAAAGACATCACTACATGATATTCTTATCTTTTTTAGTTATATTTGCAGCTTTCTTCCATTCTTGAACTTTCTGAGAAACCAATTTGGTTTTCTGATTATCCCCCAATTGTTTCTTTATCTGATCTTTGACTTTGCTAAGGGGTTTAACGGGATATTCCTGTTTATCTATGCATTTTATTATGTGATATCCAAAACTACTTTTTACAGGGCCTGATATTGCTCCTTTTTTCAATGCCTTTGCTCCTGCCATAAATTGAGCATCATACTGGGAATCATCATAACTTATAGTTCCCAAATCCCCTCCCTTACTTTTAGTATTTGTATCTTCCGAAACTTCTTTTGCAACTTTCGCAAAATCTTCTCCTTTATCCAATCTTGCTTTCACCTTTTCAGCTTCATCTTTAGTTTTTACAAGTATATGTGCCAAATGCATCTTATCAGTCTGTTCAGTAAATTTATCCTGATTTGCCTTATAATAATCCTCTATTTGTTTATCTGTTACTTTTACATTCTTTGTAAGGCTGTCGCTTACTTTTTGTTCTATTTGCTGTGCTTTGAGCTGTGATAAATACATATCTTTAAATGAACTTTCAGTAAAGCCCTGAGCTTTTAGTGCTGCATCAAACTGTTCGGTGTTATTTCCAAATTGCTGTTTTTTTATCTGGGCAATCTGGCTATTCATCTCTGATTTAAGTTTATTTTCATCTGGTAGAAGCTTTAATTCTTTAGCTTTTTGTTCAATTACCTTCATTGTAATCATACTGTCAAGTATTTGTCCCTTTTGATTTTTTATAACACTTACAGCTTCATCATTCTTTGCATAATCTTCTCCGTACTGCTGTTTGGCTTGACTTATCAACTGCATTGTATTTGGATTTTTATCTAAATCACCTCTTGTGATCTTTTCTCCATTGACCACCGCCACAGTACTATTAGCTATTGCCTCTGGTGTTTTCTCTATCATATTACAACCAGCAATTGAAAATGTAAATACAATTATGCATGCAGTGGTTACTAACTTTTTTATATTTTTCACAATCATTCCCCCACTCTTTTTTTATGTTAAAACACAGATTTATTTTAACATAAAAGCATTTTTACTACAAAGCTATTAAAGCTATTTGTGTTCATATATCTGCAACATATACTCAACAATCTCTTTGATATCATTTAGAATGTTTTCTCTTTTTACATCTTTTAATCTATATCCAAAACCAGGCTTTTTATTCATTTTCAATACTATTTTCCTGGAATATTTTTTTAAGAGGCCTTTCATTACATTTTGATCCACTCTGTCTTTACTTTCAAATGTAAAAGCAACTTCTCCCTTTGCCTCTTTTATTTCCTCTATCCCAAGCACCTTTCCCATACTTCTTATATAGGCAATATCCATGAGATTTTGCAGTGAAGTTGGTATACTGGAGAATCTGTCTTCCAGTTCTTCTTTCACATCTAAAACATCTTCATAGGAATTTATAGCTGCTATTTTTTTATACACTTCTATTTTTTGGACTTCATTTTTTATGTAGTTGTCAGGTATATATGCATCCACTTTTAATTCCACAGTAGTTTCCACCGGCTCCTTATGGATTTCACCTTTTATAAGCTTTACAGTATCTTCAAGCATCCTGCAATAGAGGTCATACCCTATAGCAGCCATATGGCCATGCTGTGATGACCCCATCATGTTACCTGCGCCCCTTATTTCCAAATCTTTTAAAGCTATTTTAAATCCAGATCCCAATTCAGTAAATTCTTTAATGGCTTTAAGCCTCTTTTCTGCAACTTCCGTAAGAACTTTGTCCTTTCTATAAGTTAAATAACAATAGGCTATTCTATTAGTTCTTCCAACTCTTCCCCTTAATTGATAAAGTTGTGACAATCCCATCTTATCTGCATCATAAATTATCATAGTATTTACATTTTGTATATCCATGCCGGTTTCTATAATAGTAGTAGTCACAAGAACATCATATTTACCGTCCATAAAATCCATTATTATATTTTCAAGTTCTCTTTCCTGCATTTGGCCGTGGGCTATTGCTATTTTAGCTTCCGGAACCAGTTTCGATATATAAGAAGCAATTTCCTTTATATTTTCAACTCTATTATATACAAAGTAAATTTGCCCCTTTCTGTTTATTTCTCTCAATATAGCATCTCTAATCAGCTGATCGTTATATTCTACCACATAAGTCTGTATAGGATACCTCTCTTCTGGAGGGGTTTCTATGACACTTATGTCTCTAACTCCGACAAGAGACATATGGAGAGTTCGCGGTATAGGAGTAGCACTTAAAGTTAATACATCTACATTTTTTCTAATTTTTTTAATTTTTTCTTTATGGCTTACACCAAACCTTTGCTCCTCATCTATTATGAGAAGTCCAAGATCTTTAAACTGAATATCCTTTTGCAATATCCTATGGGTACCAATTAATACATCCACGTCACCCACCTTCACTGCTTTTACGGTAATTTTTTGTTGGGCACGAGTTTTAAATCTACTTATCATATCTATTTTTACAGGAAAATCAGAAAATCTTTTAACAAAATTATTATAGTGCTGCTGTGCCAATATAGTAGTAGGAACCAGAAAAGCAACTTGCTTCCCATCCATCACAGCCTTAAAGGCTGCCCTTACAGCGACTTCAGTTTTGCCATATCCCACATCTCCACAGAGCAGCCTATCCATAACCTTGTCTGACTCCATATCTCTCTTTATGTCCTGAATGGTCGACAGTTGATCTGGCGTTTCTTCATAGGGGAATTCATCTTCAAACTGCTTCTGCCATACAGTGTCTTTTGAATATTTATATCCCTTCAAAGTGGATCTAATGGCATATAATTTCACCAGATCTTCTGCTATCTGTTCTATGGATTTCTTCGCCTTTTTTTTGGCCTTTGCCCATTCCGCACTTCCCAGTTTATTTATTTTAGGAGTCTTCCCCTCGGAACCTATATATTTCTGTACCATATCAAGTTGTTCCACCGGCACATACAATTTATCATTGGATTCATATACAAGTTCCAAGTAATCCTTTTTATGTCCTTGAAAATCCAGCTGTTTTATACCTTTGTAGACACCAATACCATGGTTAACATGAACTACAAAATCTCCCGGTTTTAACTCGGTAAAGCTTTTAATTTTGCCTGCCCCTCTTTTGGGAATTTTTTTTGCAGTTTTTCTTCTGGCCTCTCCAAAAACTTCTTTACTTGAAATTACACTCAGCTTGAGTCGCGGATACTCGAACCCCTTCAATTGGCTTCCAAAAGTTATAATTATTTCTCCAGGTTTAATTTCACGTACCACATCCCTATAACTGCTATCTATATCTCTATCCCTCAAAGTATCCACTAACCTTTTCCCTCTGGGTCTAGTACCAGACAATATCAATATCTTAAACCCCTTTGATTTTTTATCCCTTATATCTTCAATGAGAAGATCTATCTGACCGTGATAATCATTAAGGGTTATCTGTGAAAAATCTATCACCGACCTGGGCAGGAATGTCTTCACAGATTTAGCAATGGGATCTAATATAATACTTTTCCTTTCTTTTAATTCTTCCACTAGTTGAGATTTGCTAATGAGCATCCTATTTTGTTTAAGAAGCACATTTCCTCTCTGTAAAAAGCTCTTGTAATTCTCTTCGAATTCAAAATATACACTGTCTAATTTTCCCTCACATCTCTGTACATCGTCCAGAATTACAAAATAATCCTTTACATAATCAAGAAAAGTTGATAACTTACTATAAAAGTAGGGTAAAAAAGTATCAATAGTCTCAAAATTCCAGCTTTGCTCAAGAGTTTCCAGATTTTTACCGGTTATTTCCTTTATCCTCTTAACAGCTTCATTTTCCTTTAGTTTCCCTAATTTTTCTGTTACTACTTTTAAGTCCTCTTTTATACTTTTTTCGCCTGCTTTAATTTTATTTTTATCCAGTATAATTTCCCTAGCTGGAAAAATCTCTATACTATTTACTTTTTCAATACTTCTTTGAGATTCCAGATTGAAGTTTCTGATAGACTCCACTTCATCGCCAAATAGTTCTAATCTATATGCTTCTTCTGAAATAGGGGAATAAATATCCATTATTCCCCCCCTTATGGAAAATTGACCTTTCCCATCTACAATATCGCTTCTTTCATATCCGCATTGAATTAATTTTTCTGCAATGCCCTCCAAATCCAAAGTATCTCCTACAGATATTTTAAAAATATATTTTTTATATAATTCCAGGGGAATATATACTGAACTCAACGATTCTACACAAACTATTATAATTTTTTTACCCCGCTTTAATATCTGTCTGATTACCTTCAATCTTTCCCATCTCAAATCTCCAGATATGGCTTCAATATTATAAAATACTACCTCCTTAGTCGGAAAGTAATATACCTGGGGAATATAAAAAGATAAATCTTCATACAATTTTCTGGCTTCCACATCACTGTGGGTAACAATTAAAACCGGGCTATCCAAAGCTTCAAATACTCCATATATCAAATAACTCCTGGCAGATTCTGAAAGCCCATATACTCCTACCGGAAACCTACCTTTAAATACTTCATTCATAATATTTTTAAACTTATCGCTTTCCCTAATGGGTTTCATAAGCCCTTCTAATCTCATTCTAACAACCACCCTATAAATTTATTCACCTACTCAAGTTTCAATTTCAAACATTTTTAATCAAACGCACAATAACCGTTAACCTCTTTATACTAAAGAGACTATACGGTTTTTTACCAAGCTATTTTATTATGCCAATTATAAAGCCAGCCCATTGAATCTATTCATGGCCTCTTCTGCACCATTTCTCAAAATACATTCTACTGCCTCGCGGCCCATATCCAAAACTTTTTTTATATGAATTTTATCATTTTTGGAAAATTTACCCAGAACATAGGGTATAAGTTCTCCTTCCGGCCGGCCTATACCTATTTTTATTCTTGTAAATTCATCCGTAGATAAATTAAATATTATATTTTTTACTCCGTTATGACCTCCAGCACTTCCATGAATCCTTATTCTAAGTCTTCCAATCGGGATATCTATATCATCGTGTATTACTATTATATTATTACTTTCTATCTTATAAAAATTTACAACTTCCGCTACACTTTCGCCGCTTAAATTCATATAAGTACTCGGTTTTAACAATAACACCTCATTGTTTTCTATGACACCCTCTCCATAAGTTCCCCTAAATCCTTCCTTATTCAAGCTAATCCCATATTTTTTACTCAATAATTCTATACAATCAAATCCTATATTATGCCGTGTATGTTCATACCTAATCCCTACATTTCCCAAACCAACTATCAAAAACATCAGCTTACTCCAATCTTAATATTAATAATCCATCTTATCGAATTTGAGATAAGGTTATATATGCTTCTATAATCCTCCCATTCCTCCAGATTTTGCCTTTGACTTTTTCTCCCACTCTATGCTGCTGCAATATATCTTCCATATCCGACATATTGTTCACCTTACTTCCATCTAATTCTATCAATATATCCGTAGGCTTTATACCTGCCTCTGAAGCGCCGCTATTTTTTTCCACCTGCTGAATATATATTCCCTGAATCTTATTATCCTGGGATATTACACTTTCTCCACTTATACCTAATTCTGGCCTTGAAATCTGACCATTCTTTATGAGTGATTTTATTATATTCTTAGCTTCATTTATAGTTATAGCAAAGCCAACTCCATCTACATTGGAATCAGCACTTAACTTTAAACTGTTTATTCCTATAACATCACCCTGAATATCACAAAGGGGTCCTCCACTATTCCCCGGACTCATAGCAGCATCTGTCTGAATAACTTTGTACACGACTCCATTATACTCTATCTTTCTATTTAATGCACTTATTATACCCGCAGTAACCGAACCGGGAAATTCTTCTCCCAGTGAATTTCCTATGGCGATGGCAATATCTCCAACTTTTATTTTAGAAGAATCTCCCAGCCTAGCTATCGGAAGATTCTTCGCATTCACCTTTATCACAGCTAAATCAGATCTTTCATCCACACCAGCTACCGATGCATCAAGCACTTTCCCGCTTGACAATTTAACCATAACCTTATCTGCTCCCTGTATTACATGATAATTTGTAACTATATATCCATTTGAATCCACTATGATCCCGGAACCGCTGTTTAAATCCTGCAGTCCAAAATAATTTTCCGCCTTGTTGCTTATACCTACTACTGCAGGGCTAACAGCTTCTGCCGCTTCGGTTATGGAATTCTCCGATGTATTTTCCGTTCTTGCATTATTTGCCTTTTCTTTGGGCTCAACCAATATTTGATCATTATTAGGTGTATAAATTTTAGTAACTTCTCTTCTACTGCTTATATAAGCTCCAGATAATCCTCCAGAAACAGCAGCTATTAGGATAAAACAAAATACTTTTCCTGCCTTTACCATATTTGATCTTCTCTTGCTACTTATAAATTTTATCTTTGCCTTACCGGATTCTACTTTTTTCCATGAAGTATCTTTTACATTATCATATCTGTTATTATCCATTAAATACACCTCATAATATCTAAAAATCTAGAGTCATTATAATAAAAAAATTTTACACAAATATGAACAAAATAAAATAATTTGTTAAATTCTTTTTAAAGTAAAGGTAAACATAACTCCATTGGGTTTTTTATTCTCAACCCATATATCCTCACCCAGCTGCGTGAGAATACTTCTTACAATCGGGAGTCCAAGTCCCGTGCTTATTTTTGAAGTCCTGGATTTATCACTTTTATAAAATCTATCCCACATATGTTTCATATCATACTCTGATATGCTAGAGCCATTATTGTATATGGATACAAACACTTTTTCACCCTTTATTTTGGTAAAAATCTTTATATTACCCTCATCATTTACATATTTAACGGCATTATCAATTAAATTCGTAACTACTTGAGTTATTTTATCTTTGTCTGCCGCCACATAGAGTTTATCGTTTTCCAAAAGCACATCCACTTTCAACTTTTTCTCATTTATTCTGGTTTCAAATTTTATAACACACAATCTTATGACTTCATTTATGTCCACCTTTTCCACTCTAAGTTTTATCTGTCCTGAATCAATAGCTGACAAATCCAGGAGATCATTTACGAGCCTAGTAAGTCTCTGTATTTCAGAATAAGTTACAGATAGATAATAATTTTGCTTCTCCGGAGGAATAACCCCATCGATCATTCCTCCAATAAAACCCTTTATAGACGTTATAGGAGACCTTATCTCATGTGATACATTGGATATAAACTCTCTCCTATTTTTTTCCACTTGTTCCAGAGAATCTGCCATACTGTTAAAAGATTTTGCCAGTTCTCCGATTTCATCTTTTGAATTAATATCAACTCTTTTTTCAACTTCACCTCTGGAAATTTTATCCGCTACATAATTGATTCGTTCAAGGGGTTTTATTATTATTCTCTGAGATAAATAATAAATTACAATACAGCATATCACAATTGCAAATACTGCCGATACCCATATGATCTTATACACCCATTTCAAAGGTCCCTTCAACTCATTTATAGATGTATGCATCATTATGGCACCTTTAAAAACATTATTTGAAAAAATTGGTATTTCAAAAGTATGCACGGGATTTGCAAATATTTGTGAATATTTTTCGGTTTTATCTACTGTCTTATTTTGTCTGAGTTCTTTTAAATCACTAGTAACTATTTGTTTTGAAGTAGCTATCAAATTTTTGTGTTCACTTTTCGATACGGAGTATACATAGCCATAATTATCTACAAGCCATATATCTGCCGATAGATAATTCCCTATATAAGTTAAAGTTTCATTTATCTCATCTGCCGTTAAATTACCGTTTAAATACTGAATTGCCTTATACTTTATAAACTGGGACTCTTTTAGTAATTCACTTTCTCTCTGTTTAAAATAATATCCCTCAAACCAATATGATAAAAAAGCTGCTGTCATTACAAAACTCACCATGATAATTGCAATAAACGCAATCATAAGTTTTGAAAATAACCCCTTTTTCATCTTATTTCACCTCAAACTTATATCCTACGCCCCATACTGTCTCTATCTGCCAGTTAGGTCCTCCCTGAAGTTTTTCCCTGAGCCTCTTAATATGAACATCCACTGTCCTAGAGTCTCCTGGATAATCATATCCCCAAACTTCACACAGCAACTGCTCTCTGGTAAATACCCTGTTCTTGTTATTTGCCAAATAATACAACAATTCAAATTCCTTGGGAGGCATTTTTACTTCTTTATTTTTATACACAACCGTATATGAATTTATATCAACAGTCAAATCTTCAAATTTCAACACTTCTTTACTGTCATTATCTACAGTGTATCTTCTAAGTACGGCTTTAATCCTGGCCAGCATCTCCTTGGCCTCAAAAGGCTTTACTATATAATCATCAGCTCCCAGTTCAAGTCCCAAAACTTTATCAAAAGTCTCTCCCTTTGCAGTAAGCATTATTACAGGAGTCTCAGATTCTTTTCGTATCCATTTAAGTACATCTATACCGTCTATATTGGGCAGCATTATATCCAATAATACCAGATCCGGCTTATACTTTAAAAATAATGTTTCCGCCGTTTTCCCATCATTTGCAATCTGCGTTTTATAGCCTGCATTCTCCAAATACATTTTTATCACTTCACATATATTTTCATCATCATCTACAATTAGAATCTTACCTATTGATCCCTCCATCATTTTCCTCCTAACCAATCTTTATTTATCCACAGTATTTATAGTATTAATTATAAACTATATTTCCAAATTTATCATATTAATTGAGATATGAAATAAATTGCACTTTAACATAAGAGCATGTAGAAAAAACTTCTACATGCTCCTTCATATCAATCTTCAAAGAGTTTGCTAACCGACACATCTTCATATATCCTTCTTATAGCTTCTGCAAAAACCGAAGCTATGGATAATATTTTAAACTTATCCAGCATTTTTTCCTTAGGAAGATTTATTGTATTTAACATCACAAGTTCCTTTATAACCGAATTCTTTAATCTTTCTATGGCCGGTCCTGACAATACGGCATGAGTGCAGCATGCATATACATCCTTTGCACCTCTATTTACAAGGGCTTGAGCCCCATTTGTTATAGTTCCAGCTGTATCTATCATGTCATCTACCAATATTGCAATTTTACCTTCAACATCCCCGATTATATTCATTACCTCCGATACATTAGCTTTCGGTCTTCTCTTATCGATAATGGCTATGGGAGCATGAAGTTTATCTGCAAATTTTCTAGCTCTTGTAACACTTCCAAGATCCGGAGATACTACAACTATATCTTTTCTATCTTTAAATCCCTTCTGGATAAAATATTTTGCTAGTATAGGAGCTCCCAAAAGGTGATCTAAAGGTATATTAAAATAACCTTGAATCTGTGCTGCATGGAGATCCATAGTAAGTACCCTGTCCGCTCCTGCAGCAGTCAATAAATCTGCAACAAGTTTTGCGGTAATTGGATCTCTCGCCTTAGCTTTCCTATCCTGCCTAGCATAACCATAATAAGGCATTACCGCAGTTATTCTTCCTGCCGATGCCCTTTTAAATGCATCGATCATTATAAGCAATTCCATCAGATTGTCATTTACAGGATTGTTTGTAGACTGAACTATAAATACATCCATACCCCTTACAGTTTCATTGATATCTACAGATATTTCTCCATCACTAAAAGTTGAAACCTTCGCATTTCCAACTGTAGTCCCCAGAATAGTGGCTATGTCCTTAGCCAGCCCAGGATGAGAATTTCCTGCAAAGATTTTGATATTTTTACCATGGGTTATCATTATGTAAAGCCCTCCTAAAATTTATTTCCCTAATCCTTTTTTATATACCCAACCTTCTTTATTTACCTGTCTTGCTCTGGCTATGGCAAGTGATCCTTCTGGAACTTCATCTGTTATAGTGGAACCAGCTGCTATATAAGTATTGTCATTCACTTTCACCGGTGAAACCAAATTTGTATTGCATCCTATAAATGAATTATTACCAACTAAAGTTTTATTTTTCACTTTGCCATCATAATTTACTACAACAGTTCCACATCCAAAATTACACCCGCTTCCAACTTCAGCATCACCTATATATGTCAAGTGGGCTACTTTAGTCCTATCGCCAATCGTAGATTTTTTTATCTCTACAAAATCACCTATTTTAACTGATCTACCTATAACACTTTCAGGTCTTATATAGGCAAAGGGACCTACAGTAACATTTTTTCCTACACTGCTGCTTAATATTACCGAGCTCTGCACAATCACATTGTCATCTATCGTGCTGTCTTTTATGCGGGAATTAGGGTATAATACACAATTTTCTCCTATAACAGTATTTCCCTCAATTACATTTCCGGGATATATTGTAGTATCTCTTCCTATTTTGACATTCAGTCCTATGTAAGTGGTATTTGGGTCAATAATCGTAATTCCATTTTTCATATGCATATTATTTACTCTATTTCTCATAACTCTCTCGGCTTTTGAAAGCTGCAACCTTGAATTGACCCCCATAACTTCTTCAAAATTTACCGGAAGAGCTCCTATTCTCTCTCCCTTGTTTTTCAATATCTCTATTACATCAGTCAGGTAATACTCACCTTGAACATTATTATTATGTAATTTATCCAGGTTTTCAACAAGACTTTCTATATCAAAACAATACATTCCCGAATTTATTTCATTAATTTTCAATTCTTCAGCTGAACAATCCTTGTGTTCAACTATTTTGAGCACCTCTCCATTTTTTTTCCTTACAATTCTTCCATATCCTGTGGGATCATCTACCTCGGCTGTCAATACAGTGGCCTTGTATTTTCCCTTGTTATGAAAATTTAGCATGTTCTTTATGGCATCTTCCTCTATTAAAGGTGAATCCCCTGTAAATATAACTACTGTACCCTCTTTACCCTTTAAAAAATCACCGGCACATAGAACTGCATGCCCTGTACCTAATTGTCCATCTTGTAAAGAATAGGTCACATCTCTGCTTTTTGTAGCTTCCTTTACTTGTTCTGCTCCCTTGCCAATTACCACATCTATATCTTCTATCTGTGCTTTTTTCGCAGAATCAATAACTATGTTCACCATTTCTCTTCCACAAACTTTATGTAAAACCTTGGGAATAGAGGATTTCATTCTTTTTCCCTCACCAGCTGCTAATATTACGGCACAATTATACATTTTAACACCTCTTTATGGTATACATACTATTAAAACATCCTATAATATTATATTTTATATGAAATTTATTTGCAACCTTACAAATTATCTGGATTATTATTCCAATAGAATTGAAAAATGACAAGCCTATTAATACATTTTTAAATCCAGTTGAAAGTAGAAAAATAAACGGGAAAATAATAAAAAGGAGTAGAACACTCCCCTTTATTATTCCTCCGTCTTTCGTTCGGTAGCAATTTCCTCACTTTTAACTTTTTCATACTCCTCAAGAATTGCTTTTTGTATTTTCTCTCTGGTTTGAGTATTTATTGGATGAGCAATGTCTTTAAATTCCCCATCTGGAGTTTTTCTGCTTGGCATTGCTATAAAAAGACCGTTCTGCCCCTCTATAACCTTTATATCGTGAACTACGAATTCGTTATCGAAGGTTACTGAAACAATAGCTTTCATCTTACCCTCGGCAGTAATTTTTCTTACTCTAACGTCAGTAATTTGCATATAAATCCACCTCCAAGATGCTTATGTATATACTATTCTCTATATCTTATTTTTTTCCTCCTTATTTTGTTAAAAACTAATAAAATTTTTTGAAAACTTTACTAACTAAACATTTTTGAAGGAGTCAATAAGGCATCTCCATTTTCATTAATACCCTCAAAATCAACTATTGATACATAATTCTGTACTAATTTTTTAGGAATTCCAACATTATCTATTAGAAAACCTATGCCCAGAAGTTCGCTCTCAAATTCTTTCAAAAGGTCAATTATGCCCATGGCAGTTCCGCCTGCCTTCATAAAGTCATCTATGAATATACATTTACTTCCATTTTTTAATGCTTTTTTAGATAATGACATGTTCTGGATTTTACCTGTAGAACCTGACACATAATTGATAGTTATAGTGGATCCCTCTGTGAACTTTGTCTCTCTTCTCGCCACTACAAGTTGAACTCCCATCATCTTAGCAACTTCATAGGCAAGCGGTATTCCTTTTGTTTCAACTGTAACTACACAATCAATATTCTTTTCTATAAAAATAGATGCTAAAATCATTCCTGCCATATGTATTATATTGGGATTGAACATCACATCTGTCATATATAAAAAATTGCCTGGTATTATTCTTTCTCTATTTTTTAAAATAATACATAATTTTTCGGCAAACTTTTTAGTTTTTTCAGGGGATATACCACCTATATACTTAATCCCTCCTGCTGCTCCTGATATGGTATCTATCCTTCCCATATGAAGCCTGCTCAGGGTATCTCTGATAACAACTATGTCCTCGCTTACCGTGGATTTTGCTGTATTAAACATTTCAGTAAAATTATTCAATCCTATTATTTTATTGGGATTTTCAAGCAATATTTTTGTTATTGCCGCTATTCTATTGTTTCTACTAAATTTTTGCATCTCCATCACCCATCTATACAGCTTTACGAATAATATCCTAATATTTTATTCTATCATTCATATTGTATTCTAAAATCTATAGTTAATCAATACTTATTTATTATAACAGAATGATAATATTTCACACGGAAGTACAATTTTATTGTGTTTTTAGTTAACTTTTGTATATAATTATTGATAGATTAGTTAATAGAGGAGTGATTTAAATTGTCGTTTGATTTTATAAAAAATAAAAAGGTACATTTCATAGGCATAGGCGGAATAAGCATGAGTGGTTTAGCTGAAATTCTACTTAAAAAAAATTTTGAGGTATCCGGTTCCGATGTTAAAGTTTCTCCTGCAACAGATAAACTTAAATCGATGGGTGCTAAAATATATATAGGCCAAACTGCCGAAAATATAACACTGGATATAGATTTGGTAGTATACACCGCTGCTATATCCAAAGACAATGAAGAACTCTTAAAGGCAAAAGACTTAAAAATTCCCTTGATGTCCAGAGCTGAATTCTTAGGAAATATAATGAAAGGCCATAAATACAACGTAGCAGTATCCGGAGCCCATGGTAAAACCACCACTACTTCTATGCTGTCTTCCATAACACTAAAGGCAAATTTGGATCCCACAATATTGGTAGGCGGAAATTTGGATATCATAAACGGAAATGTCAGGACAGGAGACAGTCCGTACTTTATTACAGAAGCTTGTGAATACAAGGGATCCTTTTTAAAATTTTTCCCGTTTATAGGTGTAATTTTAAATATAGATGCCGAACACCTTGACTATTATAAAAATATAGAAAATGTACAAAATGCTTTTTTGAAATTTGCCAAATTGATCCCCAAAAATGGCTATCTGGTATGTTACAGTGATGATAATAGAATAAATAACATAATGCCCGATGTAGACTGCAATATAATAACCTACGGCATAAACAGCGGTAGAATTACCGCCAAAGATATACATTTTGACGAAGTTGGATGTGCTTGTTTCAAAGTATATAAAGATAATAAAATTATACTTTCTTTACATTTAGCTGTCCCGGGCAAACACAATATATTAAATGCACTTGCCAGCATAGCCGTCTCCTTAATTTTAAATATATCAACTGAAAACATTAAATCCGCCTTAGAAAGTTTCAAAGGTACTCACAGAAGATTTGAAATAAAAAGTAAGAAAAACGGAATAACTGTGGTAGACGATTACGCACACCATCCTACCGAAATAAGAGCTACCTTAAATACGGCTCAAAATTATCCACATAAAAGAATAATTTGCGTTTTTCAACCCCACACATTTTCAAGAACTATCAATCTTTATAAAGAATTTACCTCCGCTTTCGACAATGTGGATGAATTGATACTTACAGACATATTCCCTGCGAGGGAAAAAGATACTGGAAAAGTAAGTTCAGCCATGTTAGCCAGGGACATTTCAAAGCGAGGAGTAAAATGCAGTTATATTAAAAGCTTCAATTCAATAGTAGAATATTTGAAAAGAGATTTAAAGGACGGAGACCTATTTTTAACTATAGGTGCAGGTGATGTTTACAAAATAGGAGAAATGTATCTGCAATAATTTAGTGTAAAATGCCTCCAATAAGGTAATACTATAGTCAAAGTTATTGGAGGTGTTTCATTTGAAAAACTTTTTAATATCTGCATCCGTCGACATATTTTTAATTTTATTGTCCTATTTTCTGTTTGTAAAAATAATCAGCGGACCTACAAGACACAAGCTATACGAAAAATTTTTTAGATCTTTCGCCAGATTTATAATTTACCTGTTTTTTATAACCTTGCTCATAACAGGTCTAAGTGCATTCATCTTATATAGAACTTCTTATATAGCTTATATAAATATAATATCTCCTGCCCTAGTATCCGTATTAGTAGGATTTTTAATGTCAACAGTTCCTACAAAAGGTGAAGGCGATAATTCCAATATAACTACGAAATCAAACGATTTCTAAATTTAAATAAAATTTTTACTGTGACGTTCATATAATATATGCTATAATATATTATATAAACGGGGTGTAGCGCAGATGGTAGCGCGCTTGCTTCGGGAGCAAGAGGTCGCAGGTTCAAATCCTGTCACTCCGACCATTTATAAAAGCAATTTGTATATTGTGCAAAGTTAAAACCCCAGCTTACCTTTAAGCTAGGGTTTACTTACATAAAAAACAATTTTTTGATTTATCAACAAACCAATTATACAAGGAGTTGTACCATTAATGAAAAGTCAATATAAAGATCTATTTAAATCCCTAATAGAATCTTATTATAAGGGAAACTTTGAAGATAAAATAAAATTTATTTTGTCAAAAAACAAAATCAGCAAACAGGAGTTGTGCAAAATCATATCTTCATTATGCGGTACAAATATAAATTATAGCCCTGACTTCATAGAAGATTTAAAAAAATCAATAAGCTCCTATAAACCAGATGGAAAAATAGTCAACAAAGTAAAACATTGTTCAATGGAATGTGCAGATAAAGATGGTAAAACACTGTGCCAAAAATCCTGTCCATTTGACGCCATATTGGTGGATACCAATAAAAATACTACTTATATAGACAAAGATAAATGCATTGACTGCGGTTTTTGCGTAGAAGCCTGCCCTACAGGAGGAATAATGGATAAAGTTCAATTTTTGCCGTTGGCCAATCTATTAAAAAGTGGTTCTCCGGTAATAGCAATTGTAGCTCCGGCTATAATAGGTCAATTCGGGAAAGATGTGACTTTAGGGAAACTTAGAAGTGCTTTTAAAAAATTAGGATTTGCAGATATGATCGAAGTGGCATTCTTTGCAGATATGTTAACTTTAAAAGAAGCTGTAGAATTCAATAATTACGTAAAAAATGAAAAAGATTTTATGATAACTTCCTGCTGTTGTCCTATGTGGGTAGGCATGTTAAAGAAAATTTACAATAATCTTATAAAATATGTATCACCTTCTGTTTCACCTATGGCTGCAGGGGGAAGAGTGCTTAAAAAATTAAATCCAAATTGTAAAGTGGTATTTATAGGTCCCTGCATCGCCAAAAAATCTGAAGCCAGGGAAAAAGATATAACTAAAGATATAGATTTTGTATTAACTTTCTCAGAAATAAAGGACATATTTGATATCCTCGATATACATCCAAGTGAACTCAAGGAGGAACTTTCTCCGGAATATGCTTCCAGAGGCGGAAGATTATATGCCCGTACCGGTGGTGTATCAATTGCAGTAAGTGAAGCCGTAAAGAGAATCTTCCCTGAAAAATATAAATTATTCAGGGCAGTAAAAGCAAATGGGGTAAGAGAATGCAAATCCATACTTTCCAAAGCTCAAAATGGAGAAATAAAAGCCAATTTCATTGAAGGCATGGGGTGTATCGGTGGATGTGTAGGAGGACCTAAAGCAATAATTCCAAAAGAAGAAGGCAAAAAACAGGTAAACAGATTTGCCGGGAATTCCAAAATAAAGGTTTCCATTGACAGTAATTGTATGAACGAAATTCTGGCTAAAATCAATATAAATTCTGTAGATGATTTCAAAAACAAAAATAAAATAAAACTATTGGAGAGGTTTTTTTAATATTTGCAGATCATAATGGGAGGGAAAATGGTTATGTTTAAAAATATTCAGGGGGCTATTTTCGACATGGATGGAACCTTAGTGGATTCCATGTGGCTGTGGGAAGATATCGATAAAAAATATCTCAATAAAAAAAATATATCATTTACAGTAGAATTGAAAAATACTCTTCAGAATATGACCCTCGATGAAGCTGCAAGATATCTCAAAAACAGTTTCAATTTAACTGAGAGTATACCTGAAATACAAAAAGAATGGTACAACATGCTCCTTGATGAGTATTCCAACAATATTTCTTTAAAACCGGGTGCCAAAGATTTTCTACATCTTTTAAAAAGGGAAAAAATAAAAATGGCCCTTGCTACCAGCAATTATAAAAAAATAGCAGAAATAAGTCTAAAGAAAAATAAAATATACAATCTGTTTGACTCCATAGTAACCACAAAAGATGTAAAAAAAGGAAAGTCATTTCCAGACATATATCTTATGGCTGCTGACAAATTGTGTTTAAATCCAAAATGCTGTGCTGTATTTGAGGACACGCTGTCTGCCATCAAGGTGGCCAAATCTACAGGTATGACCGTAGTAGGTGTATATGATACATATTCACAACTTCAGTGGGAGAAGATAAAAGCTTGTGCAGATACAACCATATTTAAATACTCGGATTTAATTAAAGCAATATAGTTTTCATTTTTGAGTACTGAATTGAATATACTAATATTAAAATAATAAACATGGAGAAATATGATGTTAGCTTTTTTATTCACAGTACTTGTAATTGCCGCCTCTGTGATTCTATATAATTTTCAAAATAAAATTTCATCACAGAGAAGACAGATATTGTCTTTAAAATATGAAAATGACAATTTAAAATCAAAAACATCAAAGGAGATTCCCAAAAAAATAAATGTCAGATACATTACCCCATCCCAAGTAAATGCACTAGTTGCTGTAAAAAGCAATATGTATTTGGCTCCTATTTCAAGTTCCAGTATAATAAATATTTTGGAAAAGAATACTTTATTAAGGGTTCATGACGGCATTGAAATTATGGACGAGTTCTGGTATGAAGTTTCTATCATAGACAGTTCCAGAATAAATTCTAAAGGATGGATAAAATCCAATTGTATAAAAATAAATTCATGAAATTCTGGCAGTCTGTAGCTGGCAAATAATTTTTAGGTTCAAATGGAGCCGTCGTTTTTCTCCATATGAGCCTTTAAGATCTAAATTTTAGAAATATATACCCTGATATATTTTTTTCTCTTTCATTCTTCTATCAATTTCATTTAGGATCTCCCATTTCTTCAAGCTCCATTTGGGCCCTATAAGTAAATCCCTGGGAGCATCACCTGTAAGCCTATGAATTACTACATTAGGCGGTATATTGCACAGTGTCCAGCACACCATATCTATGTATTCATCTTCTGTCATGAACTTCAGCTTTCCATCATTGTACAACCTAACAAGAGGAGTGTTTTTCATCAAATGAAGCAAATGAATTTTTATTCCCTGTATATTCTGGTGCGAAATATATTTTACCGTATTCATCATATCAGCTTTGTTTTCACCAGGTAGACCCATTATTATGTGTACTACAACATCAACTCCTATTTTTCTAAGTGAAACTACTGCCTTCTCAAAAGTTTTTAATTTATATCCTCTATTTATTACTTCCGCAGTATGATCATTCGAAGTCTGAAGACCAAGCTCCACCCAGGTATAAATTTTTTTATTAAATTTTTGCAGCAGATCCAGGACTTCCCGGCCGAGACAATCCGGTCTCGTAGCTATAGCCAGTGCCGCTACACCATTTTGATTTACAGCTTCATCATATTTTTCTTTAAGTACCATTACCGGGGCATAGGTATTGGTATATGCCTGAAAATATGCTATATACTTTCCACTTTTCCATTTCCTGCTCATCATCTGCTTTATACTCTCAAACTGATCTTTTATTGACATATTCCTATTTCCTGCAAAATCTCCCGAACCTTTATTGCTGCAAAATATACACCCTTCCCTGCTTATGCTTCCATCTCTATTTGGGCAAGAGAATCCCCCATTTAAAGATATCTTAAAAACTTTGCATCCAAACTTTTTCCTCAAATAATAATTTAGACTGTAATATGCTTTGTCACCCCACTGCATTTTCAAATCCTGTCCTTCCTAAAAATACAAATATTAAAATCATTCCAAATGAAATTATATCATATTTTTACGGCTTTAAAATTTCTCAAATCCAATTCCCATTCCCCAATTATTTTAGGAAGTTCCTCATTATTATTGTTCTTGGACACAACATCAAAACTTAATATTCCTTCATCAAAAGAAGAAAAAATCACATTTACTTTGTTAAGAGGAAATTCTTTTTCAAATTTATAACTTATCATATCCCCGGAATCCGTTTTATACACCCGTATACAATTTCCTATAGTATCACTGCTGTATTGAACTGCAATAAATTTTTCATCTGGAGAGAAAGTCAAAAATTCAACTTTGGAATCTTTTAAAACATCGAGATCAGTTATGTCTTTACCTATGGGTTTATTTTCCTCTTTCTGATCATTTTGCTGATCTCCACCTGAATTACCCTGCTCTGACGAGCCCCCTCCCTGTTCATCTGAATCCTGAGATTGGGTTTGCATGCTCTCATTTATTCTAATTATTCCTATATAGGAGTCCTTGGAATAAGTTACCACAGCCATACGATCACCATCATAGGAAAAATTTATAATACCAAAATTACTTTTGGGAACGGGAACCTTATACACATTTGCCTTATCATCTTTGCTAAATACATAATTGGGCATACTTCGAATATCTGTTACTATATTTATACTCACGTCATTTTTATTTCTCATCTTTAACTTATTCTTTTCCACAAATGCCTCTCTGTCCGTTACATTGTTGGTTTCATCAATTTTGTAGTCATTGCCTTCTTTTATCACCTTTATAGAATACTCGTCTAAAGCAGCAAATGGCTTACTCAAGTCAGCTCTTGCAACCTTCATTTTTAAAATTCCGGACTTTCCAACTTCACTGCTGTCAGTCAAATTATACCCTAAAATTCGTAAATTTCTACCTGTCATATTCGGTTCATTTTTCAAAAGATCTTTGGAATATAATTTTTTAGCATTTTCCATATCATTCTTCATAAGATATTTCATATAGTTATCTGCTGTGTTGGCTGCAGATTTCATATCAAAATTATTGCTTGCATTTTTTGTATTATTTCCCCTGTTCAAACCACAACCTGATATCGATATTATGATACAGAAAAAAACTATAAGGAAACTCATCTGATGAAATAAAAACTTTTTTTTCATGTGCTTTCTACCACATCCAGTTGTATTGCAGCAGAAATTCACCCCTTTCAAAATGTATTCATCCTTCTTTATAAATTATATTTTCCCCTTAAATAAAATTTTAATTTATAATTCATTATTTTCATATCACATTTATATAATTATATTAGCAATGATTTATTCTAGGAGGTATACTTCTTTGAAGAAAAGAATATTTTTGATTTTCCAGATATCTGCCGTTTTCATAGGTACGGTAGTCGGTGCAGGGTTGGCATCAGGACAAGAAATAAGCCAATTTTTCACCCAATACGGCTATAAAAGTTTTTTGGGTATATTAATCTGCTGTATTGTATACATAACAATGTCTATTATAATAATTAATTTAAGTATAAAATATAAGTTGAATTCCTATGACGGGCTTATACTTTTAGTAAGCCCCGGCTTTTTAGGTCTAGTGACAAATTTTCTAACCACCTTTTTTTTGATTGGAGGTTCTTCAATAATATTGGCAGGAAGTGGAGCTCTAATTCACCAGTACTTTGGCATATCAAGATGGATAGGCATATTTTTTATGGCATTTATATCCGCAGTTGTCCTATTCAGAGAAACTAAAGGTCTCATAGAAATAAATTCAATAATAGTACCTTCTCTCATAATTGTGATACTGACTTTGTTTTTGTTATATCTGATCTTTTACAGAGACATAGATCTGTCCCTCATAAAAAATATACCCTACCGCAAAAATAACTGGCTTTTATCTTCATTAGTATATTCAGGTTTTAATATACTCTGCTGCAGTGGTGTACTTGTACCCTTAAGTCTTTCCATCAATAGGAAAAAAAGCCTCATAGCCGGGGCCATCATAGGATCTTTGGGACTTACTTTTCTGGCTTTTATAATAAATTTTCTACTAATTTTAAATATACCCTATATATTCAAATATGAAATCCCGCTGCTTTATATTGCCAATAGATTTGGTAAGTTATTTCAAACAATGCTTCTCTTTATAATCTGGCTTGAAATGTTTTCCACAGAAGTATCTGATATATACAGCGTAAGTAAGAATTTTCAGGAAATATTTAATATATCATATAATAAATCAGTAATTTTAATCATTTTAATTGCAATTCCCATATCCCAAGTTGGCTTTATAAATCTAATTTCCTTTTTATATCCGGCTTTTGGTGTAGTTAGTTTTATATTTATATTACAATGCATAATTTTCTATATAAAAGATTGCCGTAAATAAATTTCACAAGTTTCTTTACAAAGCGGAAAATATATTTTAACATATTATTATATCGAATACGAAAGAAGTGTTATCATGCTGGATACCCTTAAAAATTGTAAACTCTGTCCTAGAAATTGTAATGCAAATAGGTTACAAGGACATACTGGTTTTTGCAGTGCCGGTACAGACGTAAAAATAGCCAAAGTTTCTCTTCACAAATGGGAAGAACCATGTATTTCAGGAAATAGAGGATCTGGTACCATATTTTTTTGTCACTGCAATTTAAAATGTGTTTTCTGTCAAAATTACAGCATAAGTGCTGGAAATGTAGGTAAAGAAATATCTATAGAAAGGCTCAGCGATATATTCCTAGAGCAGCAGAACAGAGGTGCACACAATATAAATCTAGTTACTCCCACCCATTACATACCTCAGATAATTCAAGCTCTTGACATAGCTAAGTCAAAAGGGCTTGCTCTGCCCATACTTTTCAATACAAACAGCTATCAAACCACAGAAGCGCTAAAAATTTTAAAGGGATATGTAGATGTCTATCTTCCTGATTTAAAATACTTCAGCGACAAATATGCAGTGAGATACTCCAATGCACCTGACTATTTTGCTTTTGCTTCAAAGGCTATAATGGAAATGTACAGCCAGGTGGGTAATCCGGTATTCAACAGAGATGGACTCATAGTAAAGGGAGTGATAATACGACATCTTATGCTTCCCGGGTTACTTTTTGATTCCAAAAAAATAATAGACTATATTTACAATACCTATGGAAATTCAGTATATATAAGCATAATGAACCAATACACCCCTATGTATCATGCTTACAAATTTCCGGAAATAAATAAGCCGTTAAATCCCGGACATTATGACTCACTTATAAATTACTGTATTTCTCTCGGTATAAAAAATGCATTTATTCAGGAAAATGGTACCTGCTCCAGGAATTTCGTACCTGATTTCAATCTACAAGGCGTCTAAATTTTATATCTATCCAATTCTGATTTAAAGGATTCTGTTATCTTTTTAAATTGACCTATATTACTCATAAGTTTTTTAATCTCATTGGTATAATTGGACACGCTGGCACTAACTTCCTCAGAAGATGCAGAGTTTTCTTCTGCAATTGCTGCCAGGGATTCCATGCTACTGTATATTCCAGATATAGAATCCGATTCTTCAGTTAATTTATTTATAGTTTTTATCATGGAAGAAGATACTTTCTCAATAGAATTTGTAGCCTCATAACTTATATTTCTGGCATTTTCAAGTTTGTCACTTCCTAAACGCAGGACGTCAAACTGTTTTTCTATACTTTTTACCAAGTTTTCTATATCCTCTACAAATTTAACCAGATTGGAATTTATATCTTCTACGGCATTTTGGGATTGCTCCGCCAGGTTTCTCACTTCCTCGGCCACTACTGCAAATCCCTTGCCCTGCTGACCGGCACGGGCAGCTTCAATAGAGGCATTTAAGGCAAGTAAATTAGTCTGTTCCGAAATTCCTGAAACTATGGAAACTATACCAGTTATGTCCTTTGCTTTTGTCTGTAGCTCAGTTCCCTTATCTCTAACTTTTTTAAAACTTTTCAAAGTACCCAGTATATTTTTGCTAGTACTATCCACATTTTTATAACTATTACCTATCTTACCCATGGATTTTTCAAGTTCCAGTTTATTACCATTTTCATTCTTTACTATAGTTTTTAGATTTTCAATATTGTCATTTAAAACAGACACCACTTTTTCCGTACTCTCCGCTTGATTTACTGCACAATTAGCTACCTGTTCCACCACATCAGATATTTCACCCGAAGTACTGTTCATTGAATTGGATATTTTATTTATATTTGATACGAAAGTGTTCATCTCATCCGTTACACCCTTAAATCCCACAAAGTCTGACTTAATTGTCTTTTTGTGCTGTTTCAGAAGAGCATATATATCTTCGAAGAAATCATTTGTCTCTATATCTCCTTCTTCTATATAACTATTTTTATTGATTCTATTTACAGTGTCCATTATAGTAAGTCTTGGTTCCATAAGAATGGATCCAGATATGTAAGACCCCAGAAAAGCTATCAATGAAATTATTATGGCCTTTGGTAGATTATTTAATCCCAGCATTGGAATAGCTGCTGCCAGACATAATATAAAACTAAATATACCGATTTTCATCCCAATATTTTTTATAAACCCAAAGGAAAGAAATTTATTGAATTTATAGCTTTTTTTATAATAGATATCTTTCTCAAAAGTAAATTTAAACTTTACAGAATCAGCTGTCTGTTCAATCTTTTCTATACCAAGCTTTTCCCCAAAGAATTTAGCACTCCCCTCTATCAAACCCATAAGATAATCAAACATAGCCCTTTTAGATTTATATTCAAATACTGCCGTCCTTGCTGACGTGGGATTTATCACCACAAGAGGCGGTTTTGCTCCTGGAAATTTTTTTGTCATAACTATATGTACATCAAACATTGATCTAAAAAATGAATACAAGTTTTCATGTTTAAAGAAAGCTGGATAATCTTTATAAAAAGCATTTATATTATCAAGTCCTATTTTCTTCCACAGTATTTCCACATCTTCCTTATTATCCTTCGCTATGATCTCAATTATCTTTTTTATATCTTTATCTTTTACATTTTCAATTGGTGAAAATATTTTAGATGCTCCCCATCCAATCTTATCCATAGCAGTATCTACAGTTTTATCTCCATAAAGCTTTCTACACGTCCTCATCCATGTGGCAACTACAGTACCTTTCATCTTTTATCCTCCTCTTAGGTAATCATTATCTATATAAAAGACTAGCCTACAAAATGATCTCCAATTTATCCAATTTCACAATTACCTTCAGATCTTTAATCTTCATGCTTTCTGTTCTTACAGTATTATTACCGCTTATAAGAAGCACTTTACTGCTATCCAATTTTTTTATCTGCCTTACTTCCCTGCTTCCTTTGTACTCTACTAGGTATATGGAATTGTCGTCAATTTCCCCTGTAATATGTGCAAAAGCTAAATCCCCTTTCCGTATTCTAAAGCCCTCCATATCATCACTTTCAACTTTCAAATACAAAACTTTATCCTGTGCATATCCTTCTATTTTATTGTCAATCAAGGGAAGCTGTCTATACCCAATGGGTTTATCCATCCTATATTTATATACGGGTACTTTTTTCAAAACAGATCCAAAGGCTTCATTCCAAATATCCTTAACTTTCTCCTTCTTATTAGGTATCGAAGAAAATTCCTTTTCCTTTACATCATATACCTGTTCATCAAATGACATAGTTAAATCGTTCATATCCTTACCCAGAATTTTAGAGATTCTATCTATTATACTTTGATTTGCTATTTTTTTCCCAATCTCCACTTCATTTATAAATCCCTCAGAAACCCCAATTTTCTTGGCAAGTTTTTTTTGACTAATTCCCGCTTGAATCCTCGCAGATTTTATTTTTTCTCCTATCCTACTCATTTTTTTCCCTCCTGCCGCTGTAGGTTATACGCATCACTTTATTAACACCTATAACAATCAACTTAAAACTGCATCAGTTAAAGTCCCTATTATTTTTCTTGAACCATGCCCTTTCTTGAAGAAGATGACTCAACAGATATTTAAAGTTCCAATTCCTGGAAGTCTTGGTTATTACAGCTAAAATAGGCATATTGTCCATCTTAACTTTCAACTCCTTCATGACTCCGCTCATCTGTTTATCTGTGAGACAGTTAAACAATATCACCTTCTCATCTAAAGAATATGACTTGTCCTGCTCTTCCAACTGTCCCCCCAAACTTCCCTCAAGTATGTCTTTTATTTTTAATCCCATCATATTATCCTTTATGATTTTAAAATCATGGATATTGAATTCTTTGCCTATATTTTTTATAATCTTATCACCATTTTTATCAAATCCATATAAAAGTATGGTTTTATTATTTTGTAGAGACATAATTAAACCTCCATTTCAAATTATAAATCAAATAAATAATCTAACTGATCTTCTCCCTTAAAAGTCTATAACTCAATTTTATTATATCCTGACTATTCATAGAATTAAATATTTTTACACTTCCCAATCTGCCTGTATTTTTGTTTACAATATCGTATTTAACCAATTGTCTTTTAAGTTGCTGTACAGTACCTTTGCTGCCATCTATTATAGGCGTATCGTCACCTACTATCTTGGATATACTTTCTTTTATAAAAGGATAGTGGGTACACCCCAGCACCACAGCTGCTATTCCCTGTTCCTTCAATGGGATAAGTTTTACTTTTAGATAATCCTCTATTTTTTTACCTCTTATTATTCCCTGTTCAATAAGTTCCACCAATCCAGGACAGGGAAGTGGTTTTATTGTTGAATTTTTATTATACTTCTTCATAAGATCATTGAATTTTTCTTCTGCCAGTGTCATATTAGTTGCCATTATAACTATTTTTCCCTTTCTGCTGAATTCCACAGCTGGTTTCAAAGCTGGCTCTATGCCTATTACCGGCATATATTTACTATATTTTTCCCTTAAATCTATTATAGCTGCACTGGTTGCAGTATTACAAGCAATAACCAGTGCTTTTATATCCTTTTTTAACAAGAATTCCACAGCATTAAGTGTAAGCTCCCTTACATTTTCTACAGTTCTAGTACCATAAGGTGCCCTCTTTGAATCACCAAAATACACAAAGTTTTCATTTGATAAAATTTTAACAGCCTCTCTTAAAACACTTATACCACCTATTCCAGAATCGAAAAAACCAATTGGCCTGTCTTCTGATTCCATTCTATCACCTCATTAATTACAATAAATAATATTTTGCCATTTATATTATATATTATAGATTTAAAGTATACAAATATTAAAATATGTGTATAAATATACAATATTTATATATTGGCAATATTGCAATTTCAAGCTTAAATACCTTCAAAATATGTTGACATATACAGATATTAATTATAAAATCATAGGTATATAAAATTTACAGTAATCAGAGTATTAAAATACTCTCGTAGTTCACAGGAGGGAACAATATGTTAAAAGATCTGATCTATGTATTACCTGAAAAAATGCACTCGGAAGAAAATTTAAAAAAAATATTAACTTCTCATCCAGAAATAAAATTTGTATCCCTAATCGGTATAGACCTTTCTGGAAATGATACAGACGAAAAAATCCCCATCAAAATCCTTCTCAAGGATATAGGCGCTTTCTTAAAAGGCGCAATTCAAACTGACGGCTCATCTGTAGTACTCCCTGGAATTGCCAGCTTAAATAACGCAAAAGTGGATATGGTATGCGATTTAGATGTAAACTGGTACGTAGAATACAACAATGACAACAAAGATACCGAAACCGGAAAACCTATTGGAACTTTGAGAATTCCCTGTTTTCTATATCATGAAAACAAAGCTGTAGACTCAAGGTACACGCTGAAAAACTGTATACAACATTTCAAAACAAACCTTTTAAACTTATTCAAAGAATATCCACAATCCCTAACTCCCTTTAATATAAAATATGAAGATATAGATGGCATAGTTGCAACATGCGCTACAGAATTGGAATTTTGGGTAAAAACACCTAACGATCAAGCTGAGATCGAGGAGCTTTCTACATCCCAGGTACTCCAAGAGCAATATTGGACTAGAACAAAAGGTGTAGTAAGAACAGCTTTGGAACAGACCATTCTCGCCATGGAATTATATGGTTTAGAACCAGAAATGGGACACAAGGAAGTAGGCGGTGTAAAGGCTAAAATTGATCAATCAGGAAATTTCAATCACATAATGGAACAGCTGGAAATAGATTGGAAATATTCCACTGCTCTACAATGTGCCGATAATGAGCTCCTGGTAAAAAGCATAGTTAAAGAAACTTTTAGAAATAACGGTCTTGAAGTTACTTTCCTTGCTAAACCCGTAGATGGGGTAGCCGGCAGCGGTGAACACACTCACGTAGGGTTGGCCTTGAAACTAAAAAATAATAAAATGATAAATTTATTTTCTTCAACTAAAGACAGTTTCTTAAGTGTATTCGGATATTCTTCCGTAATGGGAATACTCAAAAATTATGAAGTAATTAACCCCTTTGTTTCCTCTACAACAGATGCACTTAGAAGGTTAAAACCGGGATTTGAAGCTCCTGTTTGTATTGTAACTTCCATAGGACACTCCGTTGATATACCTTCAAGAAATAGAACGGTACTCATAGGTGCAATAAGAGATTTGAAGAATCCTATGGCCACACGATTTGAACTGAGGTCACCAAATCCACGCACTAACACTTACCTTACTTTAACCGCACTTTATATGGCCATGATGGATGGTATAATATATGCCTTAAAAAATAATAAAACTGAAGATGAACTTTTATCTGAGCTCTCTAAGAAACCCGGTGAAGATGCAGATTACCTGGAAAAAGATAGAGCATATAGAAGTGAAGAAAATATCTTCGAGGATTTTACCGATGAAGAAAGGGAAAAATTCTTTGGCAAGGCTCCTGCCACTGTGTATGACAATCTTTCCGCTATTGACAAATACCCTGAAAAAAAAGCTGTACTAATTAAAGATAATGTATTAAATGATAAATTGATAAATAGCTTTAAACTAGGTGCTATAAAAAGGTGGTTGATAGAGATAAATCATAGAATCATAAATGAATTCTGTGATGAAATAAGAGGCTATAAAATGCTTCATTCCATAGATAAAGCCCTTGATTTAGATGTAGCTAACTGGATGAAGATAGAAGATCTAAGACACTATCTGATGAAAGATTCCTATTCTAAAAAAAGTTTATTTTCTAGAATAAGAATTGCATCTAAAAACAAAAATTATGAAGAAGTTTCCAAACTTCAAATAGAAGCAGAGGAAAAAATGTCCCAATTGAGGCATCTGTATTCAACTTATAAGAAAAACTTGCTGGACATTTAAATATATTAAAAAGGAGTGCTGTAAAACTATTTCAAAAAATAGTTTTACAGCACTCCTTTTTTCTATATAAGCAAATATTCTAGAAATCTCTCAACTGAAAGCTTTTTATAAGCATATCCCTTTTATTATTTATAGGCTTCCACAATGCTATTCTATCAATTCGTGCCATTTTATAAACATTTTTTTCCTTCAAACTTTCACAGGCAGCCGAGTATTCTTTAGAACTCCATTCCCTGATGGCATAATTGGTATTGGCAAGGGAAATATGAAGATCCCATTTACTTATATCTCTTCTAACATTAAACTTGTACATTCTCAACCTCTCATTTATCTGTCTAGCCAATCTCACGATATAACCTTTACTCTCAACTTTCAAGTTTACAGATTTATAAGGAGGTTCAAAACAAATGGCCCCATTTATTTCCACCTTAAATTTTTTATACGGTTTTAATATCCCTGCAACAATTTTGCTGAGCTTATCTATATCAGGATTTTCCACAACTTCGAGAGTTATATGTAAAACTGGCATATTTTTATACAGCCTATATTTTCTGCATATATTTCTTTGTATACGTTCAATATATGAATAAGAATCCTTATCGAACAAAGCCACCAAGTAGTACTTCATTATTCTCTCAATCCCCCAAAATAATATTATTATGTAAATGTACATTTTACAACATTATATCATAGAATCATAAACTTCATAATGTCAAAAATTTCAATAATTTTTCAGTATATAAAACACTCAATGGTGAAAAAATATTATTGTTCTAAAATTTATAAAAAAGAGGTGCTTTATTATGAATACCAATCACAACAACAGCATTGGATGTATAGTTAATGAATGCAAATTTCATGCAAAAGATACCAATTATTGTACACTTGACAAAATACGTGTTACAAAACACGAATCAATGGCTAAAGATGTTCAGTGTACTGATTGTGGAAGTTTCATGAAAGAATAGCTTCCTTGAGATATTTGTCCATTTAAAATAACTAATAGTATTACACATAAAAATCCAGTTTTAAGAACAATAAAACTGGATTTTTATTTAATTTTTAAAAATAATTATTTGAAACCCACGTCCTTGTTTTATATTTTAAAATTTTATGTTAAAATAGCATAGAGTTATGATATAATAAATTTTGTGTAATATGTGTAATATGAATTAAATTTTGAGATTTTCTAAACTTTATATAAATACAAATTTGTGATAAGGATGGATATATGAATGGATAAATTGGTAATTAATGGTGGTAATTCCCTTTCTGGTTCTATAGAAATTAATGGTGCAAAAAATGCTGCTGTTGCAATATTACCGGCTTCGATAATGGCAAGCAGCGGCGTATCTTCAATTGATAATATACCCGACATAGAAGATGTACATTGCATAGAAAGAATTCTAAAAAGTTTGGGTTGTAAAATAAAATCAGGTAAAAATTCAGTAGTAATAGATAGTACTACTATAAACAGTATAGAAGCAAACACAGATGATGTCCGAAAAATGAGGGCTTCCTATTACCTTATAGGCGCTCTGCTGGGAAGATTCAAAGAGGCTAAAGTAGAGCTGCCAGGCGGATGTCCCATAGGAGTCAGACCAATAGATCAACATATAAAAGGATTTGAAGCTTTGGGTGCTAAAGTGGAAATCAAACATGGATGTGTATTAGTAAAAGCTGACAAATTACTTGGAACTAATATATTCTTCGATGTAGTAAGCGTAGGTGCCACTATAAATGTAATGTTAGCCGCTACCCTTGCCGAAGGTGTAACTGTTTTAGAAAATGTAGCAAAAGAACCTCATGTAGTGGACGTAGCAAACTTCTTAAACAGCATGGGGGCAAATATAAAGGGTGCCGGAACAGAAGCAATAAGGATCGTAGGTGTAAAAAAATTAAAGGGATGCTCTTACAGTGTCATCCCAGATCAGATAGAAGCAGGTACATATATGATTGCCGCTGCAGCCTGCGGTGGTGAAGTAGTAGTTCAAAATATCATACCCAAACATCTGGAGTCAATATCGGCAAAACTTATAGAAATGGGCGCCCAGGTAATAGAAGATGGTGATTCCATCACTATAAAGTCCCATGAAAGATTAAAGGGGGTAAATGTCAAGACCCAACCCTATCCTGGCTTTCCTACAGATGTACAACAGCCTCTCAGCGCACTTTTAACCATAGCTAAAGGTAGAAGTATTATAAACGAAAGCATATGGGAAAGCAGATTCAAGCATGTAGATGAGCTAAAAAAAATGGGTGCTCATATCAAGGTAGAAGGCAGAACTGCAATTATAGACGGGGTCAATAAATTAAGTGGTGCTGTAGTAAAAGCCACAGATCTGAGAGCTGGTGCTGCTATGGTTATAGCCGGCCTCATTGCGGAGGGAACTACTGAAGTTTTAAATATTGAACATATTGACAGAGGATATCCAAATATAGAAGACAAATTTAGTGCATTAGGTGCTGATATAAAAAGAGTATCTTATTCAAAATAATATTTTAGGGGAGACTTTTAACATGATTTTTTGTTCTTTATACAGCGGCAGCAGTGGAAATAGCATATTTTTGGCGTCTCACCATACTAAAATCTTAGTAGATGCAGGTCTTTCCGGAAAAAGTATAGAAAAAGGTCTTACAAGAATTGGTTATAAAGCTAATGAAATAGATGCAATATTAGTTACTCACGAACATATTGATCATATTAAGGGAGTGGGAGTCCTATCCAGAAAATACAATATACCCATATATGCAAATTTTCTTACATGGAAGGCCATGATGAAATCCATCGGCAAGATAAAAGAAAATAATATTAGGGTGATTACTAAAAATACCATAAATATAAATGATATGGATATAACAGGTTTTTCTATATCCCATGATGCTGTTGATCCCTATGGATATGCCATTGATTGTCATAATAAAAGGGCCTGTATAGCAACAGATTTAGGATTTATTCCAGAGGAAACCAAATCCATACTCAAAAATTCTGACGTGATACTTTTAGAGAGCAATCATGATGTAGAAATGCTAAAGTTCGGTCCCTACCCTTATGAATTAAAGAGAAGAATTCTAGGCAAAAAGGGTCATTTATCCAACGATGACTGTGGAAAAGCTATATTGGATATCTTAAATAGCAGTAAATTCAAAAGGATTGTCCTAGGACATTTAAGCAAGATAAACAACTATCCTGAGCTAGCTTACCAAACTGTAGCAGCCACTTTAAGCACTGCTGGCGTAAAATTAAATGTAGATGTGAATGTATCTACTGCAAAACGTAATGAACCCAGTAATTTTATAAATTTTTAGTAAAAGGGTGGTAAAATACATGGGAAGGTTTTTTAGCATTTTATTGTGCTTTTCAATCGTATTTTTTAGCTTGACAACAACTGCCTGTGAAAAAAAAGATAATCTAAGTATTAACAATAAACAGAAAGAAAAAAATATAGCTCTCTCAAACGAGAAAGAAAATTTAATGGATTTGGATATTTATTTTAATTCTTCAAGTAATCCCGATACTGTTAAAATGACAAAAGAAAGTAGAGTTATAAAAGAAGATGAATTATTAGCAGAAACAATAGTAAATGAATTGATAAAGGGTCCTTCTGTAAACAGTAAATTAACTCCCATACTTCCTCGAAACAGCAGGATTATGAGTATATCCATAAAAGACAACATTGCTTATTTGAATTTAAGTAAGGAAGCCAATGTCAAAATGACTTCTACAGAAGAAGAAGCTTGTTTAAAAAGTATAGTTTTTTCTCTTGAACAACTTCCGACCATAAAAAAAGTTAAAATTCTTATAGATAATAAAGATTCTAATATCTGGGGAAACAATTTTAATTTATCCAAGCCACTCGATAGAAATAACATTGAAGAATTTAAAAAACGTTAATTTATTATTTTTGATTTTGAAAGGAGGTTTCTGCTGTTAACTAATACAGCAAAATAACATATGAGTTTATATAAAGAATGGACAAATACTGTAGTAGATTTTGTAAAAACGAAGGGTGAAAAAGCCTTCTGGAAGGAATACGGTTCCATTGAAAAAGACATCTATACGCAAATTTTATCAGAACACATTACTAAAATAAATGGAACAATAGAAAATTTAGCTGAAAATTTTAAAATATCACCAGTCCTCTTCACAGGATTTTTAGACGGAATAAATCAAAGCATAAAAAAGCCCTTGGATTTAGAAGATTTAGAAAGGAATTCAACCGTTGATGCAGAAATTGATTTTGAAAGACTATATTACAATATGTTAGATGCAAAGGCAAGTTACTTATATAAACTTCCTCAGTGGAATTCTATATTCTCAAAGGAAAAGAGAAAAAATATCCATAAAAAATGGGCTTCTTCTAAAACAATAGTTAATAAAACCAAAATTGGAAGAAATGATCCCTGCCCCTGTGGAAGCGGTAAAAAATACAAACAATGTTGTGGAAAAAATAATTAATAAAAATAAGGTTATTATTTTATTATAAGGGAGTAAACTTTTCTAGTTCTTTAAAGTTTACTCCCTTATAATTTATATGTTATTATCTAAATACAAGATATATTTACTTATCTCTAAATAAAGAAAGGAAAATTTATATCACTATGATGAACAAAAGAAATTTCTCTATAACCCTGATCATATTAATTCTTGTTTTTGTATTTATTTACTTTAAAAGTCCTCTTAGGGCTAACAAAAATTATCCTATAGTAACAGGAACTTTCATACAGCTGGACATGACACAAAACTGGAATAATGATAAATGGAAAAATGAATTGAACTATCTTAAGAACAACAAAATGAAGTATATAATATTGACAAACGCCTCCCAAACCAAAGGCAGCACCACCGATACATACTACAAAAGCAGTATCTCTGGATATAAAAAAATATATGGAAATATAGATCCCATAGAATTATGCTTGAAAAATGCAGAAAATTTAAATATGAAAGTCTTCATAGGACCTAATTTTAATGCTGAATGGTGGCAGATACCTGCAGACAATTATTCCTGGCTCAATTCGCAGATAGAAAGGTCGAACGTTATAGCTGATGAATTATATAAAAAATATCATTCCAAATATCCAAGAGCCTTTTATGGATGGTATTTTCCCTATGAAATCGACAATGCCAAATACACTAAAACAAGTCAATTTAAAAATTTGGCCAATGCAATCAACATTCACTTAAATTACCTTAATTCCAAAAAAGAACGTCTTCCTATATTACTATCACCTTTTATGAATTCATCAGCAGGTACAGCCAAGCAATATTCTTCAAATTGGCAGTATTTATTTTCAAAAACCAATTTCAAAAAAGGAGATATATTTTGTCCTCAAGATTCTGTAGGAAGTGGTCGATTAAATTTAAACGAGGTTAATTCATGGTACACTGCTCTGAGAAAATCAATCTCTAAAAAACCCGGCATGTTATTTTGGGCAAATGCTGAAAATTTTGATTATATAAATAATTCCAGTGTTCCTCTAGATCGATTTTTAAAACAGCTCACATTGGAAAGTCCCTGTGTGGACAATATAATATGCTTTTCGTACAGCCATTACTACAGCCCCAACAACATAGACAAAGGATTTAATCAGGCGTATTCTTATTATGTAAAAAGTGGAAAACTACCTAAAGAAAAATTGGATACTCCACAGAATTTAAGTGTAGCAGCTGTAGAAAAAAATAAATTTAAAATAACCTGGTCTTCTCCCAAGAATACAAAAAACTTATGCGGCTATGAAGTATATCGAAACAATACCTTAATTTCAAGAATTGTACTTCAGAGAAAATATGGTGGAAATCCAAAAGAGTTCTCCAAAACCATAACAGATGTCCCACCACTAAATGAAAATACAGGATCTTACACTTATACAATAAAATCTCTGGGGTTTTCAGGAAATGCCTCGAAACCGTCAAATGCTGTCACAGTAAGTGTTGATGTTATAAAAAAGCTTCCAAATTTAATTTCAAAAAATTGTAAATACACTCTTATACCCTCACCTCACGAAAAATACAGCGATATGAATCTTACAAAATTGACAGACGGTAAATATTCCCATGTAAACTCCGTAAAAAACAGTGCCTTTGTAGGGTGGTACAATGAGCCTATAGACATAAATATAGATTTAGGCAAAATAGAACCAGTACAGCAATTTAAAGTTGATTATCTCAGAGAACCTATTCCCTGGGCAGAGCTTCCTGAAAAAGCTTCCATAGGCATATCCGAGGATGGAGTAAATTTTACACCCATAGGATTGTTGAGAATACCTTCCATACCCTTTTCGGACAGGAATGGTTCAAAATATCCCATATATTTTACCTTAGACAAACCTTTAAATGCCAGATATATAAAACTTACTTCAGTCACCAAACCAAACTGCTACACTTTCATAGATGAGTTTGAAGTAAGAAATTTGTATTATAATCATTGACAACATACTTTTTAAATATTATAATCATAAAATAAAGATTCATGATATCAAATTATTTAAACTCATAATACAATACTATGAAGAGAAGAGTAAATATAGAATCCATTTAAAGCGAGTTGGTTATGGTGAAAGTCCAGCATGGATCTATATTGAAGAACATCTCGGAGTTTCTAACCAAAATCTTTTAAGAAAGTAGGCTTAGAGGCAGTCAACACCTTAAAGTGAAAGATAACAATATACCTGTTATCTTAAAGTTGGCCATATTTTTTGGCAAATTGGGTGGCACCGCGAACAAAAAGTCTTTCGTCCCTTTGAGGATGAAAGACTTTTTTTATTTCAAAACTTAAATTTAAAATATAAAACTAAACAAGGAGGATAACATGAAAACAACATTAGTAAAATCTCTATACAGAGAAAGCACAAAATTTTCAGGTAAAACCATTCAAATTTCAGGATGGATCAGAACCATAAGAGATTCAAAAACATTCGGATTCATAGAATTGAATGACGGATCATTTTTTAAAAATATTCAAATAGTTTTTGACAGCAAACTTGAAAACTTCAAGCAAATTGCAAAACTAGCTATTAATTCAACACTTCTAGTAGAGGGTGTATTCGTTCTTACTCCAGAAGCAAAACAGCCTTTTGAACTTAGGGCAAGTAAAATAGTTCTGGAAGGTAACTCCGATTCGGATTATCCGCTTCAGAAGAAAAGACATACTTTTGAATATTTAAGAACTATAGCTCACCTAAGGCCAAGAAGCAATACTTTTTCTGCAGTATTCAGAGTTCGTTCCATAGCGGCTTATGCTGTACATAAATTTTTTCAAGAAAGAGACTTTGTATATGCAAATACACCTATAATAACAGCAAGCGACTGTGAAGGTGCAGGCGAGATGTTTAAGATAACTGCACTTGATTTAAATAACATACCCAAAAAAGAAGACGGGACAGCAGACTTCTCCAAGGACTTTTTCGGCAAGGAAACATACCTGACTGTGAGCGGCCAGCTGTCTGCTGAAGCTATGGCTCTGGCTTTTAGAAATGTATATACCTTTGGTCCCACTTTCAGAGCCGAAGATTCAAATACAGCAAGACACGCCGCTGAATTTTGGATGATAGAACCGGAAATGGCCTTTGCCGAACTAAAGGACTACATGGATGTAGCTGAGGATTTAGTTAAATATATAATAAAATATGTACTTGAGAATGCTCCCGAAGAGATGGCATTCTTTAATTCCTTTATAGATAAAAACCTATTTGACAGATTAAATAATGTAGTTAATTCACATTTTGATAGGATAACCTATACAAAAGCCATAGATATTCTCAAAAAAAGCGGTCAAAAATTTCAGTATCCTGTAGAGTGGGGAATTGATCTTCAAACGGAACATGAAAGATATTTGACTGAAAAAGTATTTAAAAAACCTATATTCGTGACCGATTATCCAAAGGAAATAAAAGCTTTCTATATGAGACAAAATGAGGATGGGAAAACAGTAGCCGCTGCCGATTTATTAGTTCCAGGGGTTGGTGAAATAATTGGAGGAAGCCAAAGAGAAGAGAGATATGACATACTTGAAAAAAGAATAGAAGAACTCGGACTTAATGAAAAAGATTATTGGTGGTACTTGGAACTTAGAAAGTACGGTGAGACAAAGCATTCTGGCTTTGGATTAGGATTTGAAAGAATGATTATGTATCTAACTGGTATACCAAATATAAGAGATGTAATTCCATTCCCTAGGACTACTGGTTCTGCTGATTTTTAGAATAATAATCAAGTGAACATTTAAAACTTGGAGTTCAAATATGGTTAGTTTACAGTTAAAACTGGAAATTGCCTCTATTTGAACTCTTTTATTAACTTAAACGAGCTCCATGATCCAAATTCAGCCATCAAACTTCAAAAAATTTTTTGAAATTTTTGCTGTAACCGGTTGCACATTGTTTCAATATCTATCAAATTTAGTTAAAATATAATTAAGCGAAAAAAAGTACTTATCTAAAATTTTTTTTAGCATTTATAATCATAATAATAAATTATAGAAAGGGAGCCTATTTATGAATCTCACAAAATTATTTGAATTACAAGAAAATTTGGATCAGAGAATTAAAAAAAACATATCCGGTGATAAAAATTCTTTAATTTCAAAAAAAATTCTTGCACTTCAAGTAAAAATGGCTGAGTTAGCTAATGAAACCCGATGTTTTAATTTTTGGAGTAATGACAAAACCATAAATAGAAATCTAATTCTAAAAAGCTATATAAATTCCCTGTGCTTTATGTTAACTTTAGGTGTCGAGAAAGGATTCACAGATATTGAAATAAAAATAAAATCCAGTGAATATGATATGACGTCCCAATTTTTGAACTTATATATTGATATAAATGATTTTGTAATATCTTCTTCTAAAGACCACTACATAACTTTATTTGAAGATTTTATAAGTCTGGGAAACAAATTAGGATTTTCACCAAAAGAGATAGAAGAAGCTTATTATTACAATAATTCCGTTATAGCAAATAAATCCAGCTGCAATTAGCTTTCAGTATTCTCAAGATTTATTATCTTGAGAATATTTTTTATTTCTTCCACATTTTATAAATGAAACCGCTAAATATATAAATATATTATGGTTAAACTAAATTGCGGAGGGTGATAATTTATGCTTGGAATACTGTATTCAATAGTAGCTGGAATAAGTATGAGCGTTCAAGGTGTATTTAACACCAGGCTCAGTGAAAAGATAGGCCTTTGGGCTACAAATACACTGGTGCAGGGCAGCGGATTTGTAATAACATTAGCAGTAGTATTGTTATCCGGCAGGGAAAATTGGAACAATATAGGCAGCTGTAAAAAATTATATTTTTTAGGAGGTGCACTTGGAGTAATTATAACTTTTACCGTTATGCAGGGAATTAAATCTCTAGGTACAACCTATTCTATTTCAATAATTCTCGTATCTCAACTGTTGGCAGCAGCTTTAATTGACTTCTTGGGTCTATTTGATTCCGCAAAAATGAATTTTGCTTTCAATAAAGTAGCCGGAATAATAATAATGATCATAGGTATATTAGTATTAAAATGGAAGAACTGATAGATACTTTAAATTTATTAGACTAATTTTAAAAGTAACTATATAATTAATTAAGAAGCTTTAATCGATTAAAATTAAAACAGTTTTTCTTAGGGGGATGCTCAAAAATGGATTTTAAACAAATAGAAGCCTTTATAAATGTAGCCAAATTTAAAAGCTTTTCAAAAGCTGCGAACTCCATATTTTTATCACAGCCAGCTATCAGTTCTCATATTTCTATTCTTGAAAAAGAGCTAAAAGTACAACTTTTTGACAGGACTTCAAAGGAAGTGATATTGACTCCCGCAGGTGAGTCCTTTTTAAAGTTTGCCATAGAAATTCTAAACACACGGGATAAAGCCATAAATACTTTGGTAAATTTTAATAAAAATATAAACGGCAATCTCAGGCTAGCCGCAAGCACGACACCCTGCAATGCCATAGTACCTTCTTTAATAAAAAATTTTCACAGCAAATATTCTGAGGTGACTTTCGATGTTGTAGAGTTAAGTTCTGCCCAAATAATAAAAAGCATAATAAAATTTGACTGTGAAATTGGTTTCGTAGGAGAACCTGTAAATGATGAAAAAATTAAAAGTTACAAATTGACCAATGACGAACTAGTTATCATATCGCATCCTTCATTTAATATCCCCGACATCATAGATATAGCTTCACTTTTCCAATATAATTTTATACTGCGGGAGAAAGGTTCCGCCACCAGAAAAACCTTTGAAGACATCCTTCAAGAAAACGGATACAATATTTCTAACATAAATTCTTATTTTGAAGTAAACAGTCTGGATACACTTGTTCAATTTGTAAAAAATGGACTAGGTATAGCCGTGGTTTCAAATCAAGTATTCAGAGACTATATATCCTGGGGGATTATAAAAGAAAGCAGGTTGAAAAATATATCTCTAGGCAGGGCAATATATTTGATTTTGAGTTCTAAAAGGACACTTACTCCAACGGCAAAAGCCTTTTTTGATATGTGTAAAAAAACTTTTAACTTTAATATAAAATAACATTAAATACACATATATTATAATAATTATTATAATATAATATAAGTAATTTTAAGGGGAATATCATGTTTTCCATTAAAAATAAATTGGAATTTAATTTAAAAACATCATTAGCTAAAAACTTATACAAGAATTATAGAGTAATAATAGAATATACTGCACTTCCGAAGACAATAGAAAAAAAAATTAAAACATATAGAGGAAAATTAATTTACACTATACCGGCTATAAATTGCATAAGTGCCATTTTAACACCAAATGCCATAAGCAGACTAATAGAATTGCCCCAGGTAATTCATATAGGAGCTGACTGTTTTGCTCTATTATGTGCCAATAAAAGCATATTTACCTCAAACTCTATAGCACCCGGTGGAAAATATCGTCTTACTGGAAAAGGTATATGTATAGGTGTCGTGGACTCAGGTGTCTACCCCCATCCTGATCTTTTAAATCCCAAAAATAAGATCAGGAAATTCACAGATCTAATAAAAAAATATAAATATCCATACGACGACAATGGGCACGGAACTTTTATAAGTGGAATTATATGCGGAAGCGGCAATGAATCCAATGGAATATATAAGGGCATTGCCGAAAACAGCAGTATTTATTCCATAAAAGCTTTTAATTCACTTGGAAGGGGATTGGCATCAGATATCTTATTTGCCATTCAAATCCTACTAGATGAAAGTAAAGATAAAAACATAAAAATAATCTGCCTTCCCTTTGAGCTATGCGAGAATAACTATTTTATATTATCCCTGTTTGAAAAATTTTTTCAAATAGCAGCGGAAATGAATATAGCTATTGTAGTACCCTCAGGAAACTGCGGTAATTTTCAGGGAAGTATGAGAGGTATAGCTATCTTAAATAACTGTATAACTGTTTCTGGAATAGATACAAGTTCCAGGATTGTAAAACCTTATATTTACTCCTCCTGCGGACCTGTAAGCAAAATTGAAAAACCTGATTTGGCTGCTGCCTGTGTAAATATATGTTCTATAAATTCCAACATGGAATATATATCAGAAAGGGACGGGATGAAAATATACCCCAAGCCTTTGGAAGACCCATATACCAACTATACAGGCACTTCCTGCGCGGCAGCTTATATAAGCGGTATATGTGCCCTCTTGTATGAAAATAATCCCGAACTTACATTTAATGATCTCATATCACTTCTTAAAATATCCTGTGAACTTTTAAACATTCCCAAACGGTGCCAAGGTGCCGGTATAATAAATATAGATAAACTGCTCCCGTAATTTTGTACATTTGAACATTCAGTTATTATATGTTATCATATAATATATACTATTGTATAATAATAATTTAATCTAGGAGGCATTATTTATGTTAAGCAAAAGATTAGAAAAAGCTATAAACGATCAGATAAACTTTGAATACTATTCTGCCAATATCTATCTAGCCATGGAGGCATATTTTGCAAAACAAAATTTAAACGGATTTGTTAACTTTTTTAAGGTTCAAATACAGGAAGAAAATTTCCACGCGTCAAAATTCTTTGACTACCTAAATCAAGTAGGTGCCAACATAACAATAAAGGGATTCCCTGATCCAAAAAATGATTACAAATCACCTCTTGAAGTCTTTGAAGCTGCTTTAAAGCATGAACAAATAGTAACTTCAAGAATCAACAATTTAATGTCCATAGCTAATGAAGATAAGGATTTTGCTTCAATAGCTTTGCTACAGTGGTTTGTAAATGAACAGGTGGAGGAAGAAGATACATTTAACAATGCCATCCAGACATTAAAAAGGATAGGTGACAATCCAGCTGCACTTTATCTATATGATCAGGAACTTTCATCTAGAACTTTCGTACCGCCTACAAATACGCCATCTGCAGGTCAGAATCAATAAATATTTTCAACTATTAAAGATAAACTGCAGAGAATTAATTCATTATTCTCTGCAGTTTATCTTAATTTTAAATTACAAATACTTAATATCCTTTATATATATTCACTATATTATTAAGCTTGTTTCCCGATACATATCTTTTTAAATTATCATACATCATATCAAATCTTCTAGCGTCAACTTTTTCAGATATCCAAGAATTATGAGGTGTTATTATCACATTTTCAAATTCCCAAAGGGGACTTTCCACATCCAAAGGTTCCTTTTCCACCACATCTAGGGCAGCACCCGCTATCTTGCCATTTTTCACATTTTCTATAAAAGCTCCTTCGTCCATTATTGAACCTCTTGCTGTATTTACCACATAGACTCCGTTTTTCATAGCTTCAAAAGCAGTATTATCTATTAAATGCCATGTTTTTTTAGTATATGGAATAGTTATAACAACTATATCGCACAGTTTCAACATGTCATTCATATTTTCTGTAGAAAAGCATCTATTAAAATAGGGAACTTCCCTGCCTCTGGTATTCAGCCCCAAGATTTTCACACCAAATCCCGTAAGTCTCCTGGCAGCTTCTGTAGCTATACTTCCGGTACCAATAAACCCAACAGTTCTTCCGTACAGTTCAAGTATACCGGTATCCATTTTCCATAGCTTTTCCTGCTGATTTTTATAGAGTTTTTTGCTGTGTTTTAGCATTTCAAGTATTTTCAATATTATCCATTCACCCATAGGTATGCTGTATCCACCTTTATTGTTGGTGATCAATATATTATTTTTTCTAACTACATCCATGGGAAGCTGATCTATACCAACACTAAACAATTGTATCCATTTCAATTTTTTCATATTATTTATATCTAAAGTATCAAATGGATCATAACAGAGCAGTACTTCCGTATCTTTCATATTTTCAGTATAATGAGCTCCTTTTTCCCGTACAATGTTTACGTCATACCCTAATTTTCTTATATTATCAATATTTTTATCACCGAAATTACGAGTACACAATAATTTTATTCCCATGAAATCCACCTCTACTATAAAATATACTGATTTAATTTTTCTCCAGGAATTTTCCCATAAATCTAAATCTATTATATCTTTCTTCCAATAATTCTCCTCTTGAACGTTTCCTAAGTATGCCTACCTTCTCTATAAGTTCATCTTTTATAACCCTGGACATTTTCTTTACATCTTTTTGGGCACCACCTGCAGGTTCCTTTAATACTTTATCTATTATACCATATTTCTTTAAATCTTGTGCTGTGAGTTTCATGACTTCAGCCGCCTCTTTAGCTTTAGACGCATCTCTCCAGAGTATACCTGCAAATCCTTCCGGCGATAAAACAGAATATATGGAATTTTCAAGCATCCATACTGAATCAGCCACCGCAAGGGCGAGAGCACCTCCACTTCCCCCCTCCCCTATTATCAAAGATATAATAGGTACTTTAAAATTAAACATCTCCATTAAGTTTCTTGCTATTGCCTCTCCCTGACCTCTTTCTTCCGCATCCATTCCGCAAAAAGCTCCAGGAGTATCTACAAAGCATATAATAGCCCTGTCAAATTTATCCGCCTGTTTCATAAGCCTCAAGCTTTTCCTGTATCCTTCAGGTTTTGGCATACCAAAATTTCTCTTTATATTTTCCTTAGTGTTGTTTCCCTTTTGCTGGGCCACTACAGTTACAGGTTCACCGTCCAGCAGTGCAATACCTCCTACTACCGAAGGATCATCTCCAAAATACCTATCGCCGTGGAACTCTATAAAAGAATCAAATATATTCCCTATATAATCCAATGAAGTAGGCCTCTCTATCATTCTGGCCAAACTTACCTTTTTCCAGGCTCCTTTACTGTCAAGTTTTTTATTCAGTATTTTTTGAACCTTTCCCAATTTCTCCACATAAAAAACTTCCTTTCACTTAGAAAATTCGTCCATAAAAATTTCAAAATATTATCGGTTTCTGCTGTGAATCGATAATATTTTTCCTAAAGTGCTCTTCAAAATTTTTCTCGGGACTATTTTATCTACAAATCCATGTTCCAATAAAAACTCCGATCTTTGAAATCCAGGGGGAAGCTTTTGTTTTATTGTCTGCTCTATCACTCTCTTTCCTGCAAATCCTACAAGTGCATCAGGCTCAGCTAAAATTATATCGCCAAGCATGGCAAAACTGGCTGTGACTCCTCCCGTAGTCGGATCTGTAAGTACAGATATATAGAGAAGCCCTTTTTCATTCAACCTAGAAATGGCTCCACTTATTTTAGCCATTTGCATAAGCGAAAAAATACCTTCCTGCATTCTTGCCCCTCCGGAGGCTGTAAAAATAATCAATGGGAGTTCCAATTTTATAGCTTTTTCCACAGCCCGGGTTATTTTTTCCCCTACTACAGAACCCATACTCCCCATCATAAAATTACTGTCCATGACACATATTATCGAGGGTTCTTTAAATATAGTGCCCCGGCCAGTTATCACGGCATCTGCCATATCAGCTTTTTTTTGAATCTTTTTAATCTTATCTTCATATCCTTTAAAACCTATTGGATTATCCGAAGCCATATCCTTGTCGAACTCACAAAAACTTCCCCTGTCAACTGTGAACTTAATTCTCTCTCTTGCACTTATTCTAAAACAATGATTGCAGTACTGACATACGCCATAATTATTCTCCAAATCTTTTTTATACAATATTCTTCCGCAATTGCTGCACTTTACCCACGCACCGCTGGGTATACTCGGTTTTTTACTTGAATCATAATTTATATCATTTAAAGCCCTTTGACTTACTGTAATGTATTTTGTCTTTTTAAATAGCTTATCCAGCAAAATCTATCACCTCGCTTATCAGATCAACCTGGTCACCCAATTTTCTTAAAATTATTTTCTATAAATTTCGTATCATAGGTTCCTTTCATGAATTCTTCACTATTTACAATTTGAAATTGAAAATCTATATTTGTATGAACCCCTTCTACAATGAATTCCCCTAAAGCTCTCTTCATCTTGCATATAGCTTCTTCTCTATTTCTACCATATACTATAAGTTTTGCTATCATAGAATCATAATAGGGTGGGATATTATAACCTGAATAAACTGCACTGTCAACCCTCACATTAAAACCGCCCGGCATATACAGATCCTCTATTTTCCCCGGCGAAGGCATAAAACCTTTTTTTACATCTTCCGCATTTATTCTGCATTCTATAGAATGTCCATGGATTTTCACATCATCCTGGCAAAAATCAAGTTTTTCTCCTGCTGCAATTTTTATCTGCTCCTTTACTAGATCTATTCCCGTTACCATTTCAGTTATGCCATGTTCTACCTGTATACGCGTATTCATTTCCATAAAATAATAATTATTATTTTTATCCAAAAGGAACTCCACTGTACCTGCATTACTATAATTTACTGCTTTAGCAGCTTTCACAGCAGTTTTCCCCATGGATTTTCTGAGATTTTCATCAACCACTTTACTGGGGGCTTCTTCCAGTACTTTCTGGTTCCTCCGCTGCATTGAACAATCTCTTTCACCCAGATAGACTGTATTCCCAAAATTATCTGCAAGTATTTGAATTTCTATATGTTTGGGACTTTCTATGAATTTTTCCAAATAAACAGTATCATCACCAAAAGCCTCTCTTGCTTCTAATTTAGCATTTTCATAATTCTTTACAAGCTGATCCTCTCTATACACAACACGTATACCTCTTCCACCGCCTCCTGCCGAAGCTTTTATCATAACAGGATATCCTATACTTCTGGCTATTTTCATAAGTTCCCCATCTGAAGTTACGGCTCCTTTTGATCCGGGTACAGTGGGTATACCGCTTTTATTCATTATATCTCTTGCATTGGATTTATTGCCCATACTTTCAATGCACTCGGGAGAAGGACCTATAAAAGTTATATTGCATTCCCTGCATATGCTGGCAAACTTACTGTTTTCAGATAGAAATCCGAACCCAGGATGAATAGCCTGGGCGCCAGACAAAACAGTTGCACTTATTATATTATGTATATTTAAATAACTTTCTTTAGGTGAGGCAGGCCCTATACAAATGGCTTCATCTGCCAGTTGTGTATGAAGAGCTTTCCTGTCAGCTTCAGAATATACAGCCACAGTTTCAATTCCCATTTCCCTGCAGGCTCTAATTATTCTAACTGCTATTTCCCCTCTATTTGCAATTAAAATCTTATTAAACATTTTCTAAAACTCAACTCCCGACAATTAATTTTTGTCTTCTACCATAAAAATCAATTCAGCTTCTGCAGCTTTTTTATCTCCAACATACGCTTCCGCCTTTCCAACTCCTGCAGGTCCTTTAATCTTTATAATTTCCACCACCAATTTAAGTGTGTCCCCAGGTATTACCTTCCTTCTGAATCTCGCCTTTTTTATTCCACCAAAGAAGGCTATTTTATTTTTAAATTCCCTCTGGCTCAATATGGCTACAGCACCAGCTTGAGCCAGAGCTTCTATTATAAGCACCCCGGGCATTACAGGTTCTTCTGGAAAATGTCCTGAAAAAAAATACTCATTTCCACTAACATTCTTATAAGCTACAACTTTTTTTCCTGGTTCCATATAAGTAACCTTGTCTACCAGTAAAAATGGATACCTATGCGGAATAATCTGTTTTATCTCCTTTAAGCCAAAATTTACATTAAATTTATCCTCATCCATATATTTTCCTCCTCTGGGAAGATCAATTTCTCAAGATTACAATTATCTTTAATTATCAGTCCTTATCTTAAAAAGCGGCTGCCCGTACTCCACCATTTGCTCATTTTTAACCAAAATTTCCGATACTTCTCCGTCTACTTCACTCTGGATTTCATTCATAAGCTTCATAGCCTCTATTATACACAGTACATCACCTTTCTTGACTTTAGAACCCACACTGACAAATGAAGGTTTGTCGGGATTAGATGAACTATAAAAGGTACCTACGACAGGCGATGTGACAATCTTAACATTCCTGGCATCATTTTTCTTTTCCACTTTATCTGGTTCAAGCCTACTCACATTTCTCCCATCTTCTTTTCCATATCCCTTTTCATATCTCTCCAGTACAGTTTTGCCTTCGCTCTTCTTTTCTTTCTTCATCACTATGGATATATCCTCCCAGTTAACTTCCAAATAAGCAAGTTTTGAATTATCCATAACTTTTATCATATTTTCAATTACCCCAAAATCCATAATTACTCACTCCACTTTTTTAATAAAATAACTGCATTATGACCTCCAAAACCCAGAGAATTCGACATAGCATATTTCACTTCCCGGCTTCTGCCTTTATTAGGTATATAATCAAGATCACATTCTTCATCTTTTTCTCTATAACCTATAGTAGGTGGAACA
>ENA-UOOI01000507-UOOI01000507.1-fermentation-metagenome-genome-assembly--contig:-NODE-507-length-49131-cov-3.896874_pt1 | contig 49131 bp, 38 predicted proteins | sample MGYA00245779_ERZ724027 | MGnify/ENA primary metagenome ERZ724027 (study PRJEB28704, sample SAMN03018318) | fermentation metagenome | biome: anthropogenic terrestrial biome; feature: soil; material...
ACATTGCGCAAAACGGTTATTTCGTATTACTTTTGTATCTGATTTACAAAGATGGCAAAATTTTGCCTATTTGAAAGTTCCCACGGGTTTTTATTTTTTTTCTTTATCTAAATCCGTTTAGGAATCGGCCTTTTAGTGAAAAATTGTTTTAAATATTTATGACCAAGCTCAGTGTAAATGTAAATAAAGTAGCTACTTTGAGGAATGCCCGCGGTGGGAATATTCCCGACCTGGTGCAGGTAGCTACAGACTGCCAGCTTTTCGGTGCGGAAGGCATTACGGTACATCCCCGTCCGGATCAGCGGCATATCCGCTATACCGATGTCTTCGACTTGCAGGCAAAAGTATATACTGAATTCAATATCGAGGGAAACCCCACTCCGGAATTCATCTCTCTGGTCAGGAAGATCAGGCCCACACAGGTAACGCTTGTACCCGATGCCCATGACGCCATCACTTCCGACGCCGGGTGGGATACCGTTACACACAAGGATTTTCTGACGGATGTTGTCAATGAGTTTCAATCGATGGGAGTACGGACCTCTATTTTTATCAATGCCAGTCCTGAAATGATCCGGATGGCATCGCAAATCGGCACGGACAGGGTTGAACTCTATACCGGGCCGTATGCCGAGGCATACCGCGCAGACAGGGAAAAGGCCATCGCCCCTTTTATTGAAGCGGCTACCCTGGCGAAGAATCTGGGCCTGGGCGTAAATGCGGGACACGACCTGAATCTTGAAAACCTCTCCTATCTTCATATGAATATACCCTGGCTGAAGGAGGTGTCTATCGGCCATTCCCTCATCAGTGACGCACTCTACCTGGGGTTAAAAGAAACAATAAAAGCGTATAAAAATTGTTTAAAAGAACCCCCAGGCGAGGTTTGACAACCCAAATTCACTACCTTTATCCGCAAAACGAAATTGAGAAACTTCTTTTAGAATAAGTACTGAAACGAGCAGAAGAAAAGTTCTTACATAGAAACAGGATTATTGCGAGTTCCATACATCAATAATGTAAATATAAAATAATCGGGTGAAATGAATCTATTGCAAATACCGGTGCCGGCAGATACTGCCCAGGCAATTTACAACACCATGCAACAGGTAGCAACGGCCGAAACCGAAGCTGTTACAATGAATGCTTTCGACCTGGCGCTGAAAGGCGGCTGGTTGATGATTATCCTGCTTATCCTTCTGCTGATGACCATTTATGTCCTCATCGAGAGAACACTGGTCATCAACAAAGCGAGCAAAGAAGACAATTCATTCATGAACCGCATCAAAGATTATATCCTTGACGGAAAAATTGATGCCGCCATTGCTCTTTGCCATAATACCGACACGCCTTCCGCCCGTATGGTGGAGAAGGGTATCTCCCGTCTGGGAAGGCCGACTACCGACGTGATGTCTGCCATTGAGAACCAGGGTAATATCGAGATATCGAAACTGGAAAAAGGATTGCCCGTCCTGGCCACTTCCGCATCAGGCGCCCCTATGGTCGGTTTCCTGGGTACCGTGACGGGGATGGTGAAGGCTTTCATGAGTATGGCAAGTGCCGGAGCCAACGTGAATGTGAATATACTCTCCACTGGTATTTATGAAGCGCTGATAACTACCGTCGGAGGGCTTATCGTGGGAATCATCGCCTTGTTTGCCTACAATTACCTTACCACACGTATCAAGGGAATTGTAAATAGATTAGAGATGAGAATTATGGAGTTCATGGATATCCTCAATGAACCGGCTGCGTAGGGGATAGAAAATTTGGGATTTACAATGTCAGATTGGGGATGTTAGATTTCTAACCCCATTGGCAAAGTGGCACATTGACTCATTAGCACATTAAAATATGGCATTAAAACAACGATTTCACATAGAAACAAGCTTTAACATGGCGTCTATGACGGATATGGTCTTTTTGCTGCTCATTTTCTTCATGATTACATCTACCATTGTAGTGCCTAACGCTATACAGGTATTATTGCCGAGATCGCAGCAGCAAGCTCAGGCTAAGCCTATTACACGGGTAACCATAGACAAGGACCTGAACTATTACGTGGCGAATGCCAATGAAACGGAACGGCAGGTGCCTTTCGAAGCCATCACGCCCTTTCTGCAATCGGTCTATTCGGCCGATCCCACTATTTTCGTGGCCCTCTATGCCGATGAGACCGTACCCTATCGGGAGATTGTGCGGGTGCTCGATATCGCCAATCAGAACCAATTTAAAATGGTGCTGATGACACGACCGAATTAAAAGGAACAACCAATGAGAAAGGCTCCGTCATACCCCAGCCGGCTCAGGAAAAACATAGTGAAGGTTCCTGAAGTCATCGACACCTGTTCGGGGATCAACATCTTCGGACAGTCGCTAAAGTCTTTCTTGTTCAGCACCGATGTCGCTATCATCCGCAATACCAATGCCGACGCCATCATAGCGGTTTATCCGTTTACACCCCAGCCACTTATATCGCACGCACTTATCCTTGCCGCCGATAAACCGATATTCTGCGGCGTAGGCGGAGGGATCACTACCGGGGAAAGATGCATAGAACTTGCTCTCGATGCGGAGTTCCAGGGCGCTCTAGGGGTCATATTGAATAAACCTACACAGAATGATACGATCGAAAAGATGAAAATGAAAATCGATATTCCTATCATCATTACCATCGTATCGGGAAAAGACGATATCAAAGAACGTCTTAAGGCGGGGATAGATATCTTCAATGTCTCAGGGGCGGAAAAAACAGCAGACATTGTGAAAAAGATCAGGGATATAGATGATAATATTCCCATTATTGCCACGGGCGGGAAAACCGAGGTTACCATCCAGCAGGTAATTGAAGCCGGTGCTAACGCGGTTTCCTATACCCCACCCACCACGGCCGAATTGTTCAAGGAAATAATGATACGGTACCGGAGCGAGTAAAAACCGCTCTGTTTAAAGTGTATACAAATAGATATGATCACAAGAGAAAAAACAGCAGGCATAATAGGAACGGTAATTTTTACGGTATTACTCTTCCTCATCCTGTTATTCTCTGTTTTCACATTATCATTTCCTCCCGAGGAACTGGAAGGGATACCGGTGATGTTCGGAACAACGGAGGATGCTTCCGGCATATATGAACCACCCATGAATGAGGTGGTACCCACACCTGTTCAATCGCCCGAGATCCCTCCCCATTCTCCTACCGAACCACTGATCACCCAGACAACGGAACCGACCATCGACGTGCAGGCGGAAAGGGAAGAAGAACGGCGCAGGGCGCAACTGGAGGCGGAACGCAGGGCACAGGAAGAGGCCGAACGAAAACGGCGTGAAGAGGAAGCGCGCAAACGCGAGATCAACCGGCAGATGTCGGGACTCTTCGGGGAAAGTGGGGGAAGCCGCGGCAATACAGAAGGCGAAGGGACGCAGGGAGTTTCCACCGGAAGCGCCACACAGGGCTCACCTACCGGTACTGGCGGGATAGGTTCCTACGACTTGGGAGGACGCAGTCTCGGAAGCGGCGGGCTCGCCCAGCCCCGGTACACCGTGAACGATTACGGTACTGTCGTTGTTAATATTACAGTGGACCCTGCCGGCAATGTGATCCATGCGGAGATCGGACGCGGGACCAATACGCCCAGTGCCACTCTCCGGAACGAAGCACTGCGGGCCGCACGAAGCACTAAATTCAATGCGATCAACTCTGCCAACAACCAGCAGGGGACCATTACTTATCGATTTAATCTCAATTAAAAAAACTGCAATCATGAAGAAAGTAGCCCTCTTTTTGGCAAACGGTTTTGAAGAAATTGAAGCGCTCGCAACCGTGGATATCTTGAGAAGAGCGCAAATATCCGTTGAAACCATATCCGTTTCGGATACGAAAACCGTAACCGGCGCACACGATGTACCGGTCATCGCAGATAAAATCTTTCAGGAAGCCGATTTTTCGGAAGTAGAAGTGTTGGTACTGCCGGGGGGAATGCCGGGTGCAAAAAACCTCAATGAACACGAAGGGTTGAAAGAACTCATCACAAAATTCAACGGGGAAGGGAAACAGATTGCAGCCATCTGCGCCGCCCCCATGGTTTTGGGAGGACTTGGACTGCTCAGGGATAAACGGGCGACCTGCTATCCCGGCTTTGAAGCAGAACTGACAGGTGCACAGACAGTCACTGAGAATGTAGTGGTCGACGGCAATATCACGACGGGGAGAGGCCCCGGACTGGCGTTTGATTTTGCATTAAGACTGGTAGAACAGATCGCCGGCCTCAAGACACGCCAGGAGGTACAAAACGGTCTGCTCCTGTAATCCGCCCTCCGACCGTCCTCTACCCAAACGGGATACTCTTCAATAACCAGCCGCTTATCCCGCATAGGGAACCACTTGAAAAAATTATTCAAAGCTGATTTACCTGAAATTTATGGTGCAAAGAATTGGTTATTAACAAAAAACCGATTATCTTTGCACCGTTTTTTTAGCAATATAATGTCTCACTTATTTAATTGAAATTTATTATTCACACCAAATGACAGAAAATTTAAACAATGTGGCTCCACTGGAAGATTTCGACTGGTCAGCCTATGCTGAAGGTGACTCTTACACCCAGGAAAGCAAAGAAAAGCTTACCGAAAGCTACGACAACACCTTGAACAAGATCAGCGACAAGGAAGTGGTAACAGGTACCGTAACCTCCATGAACAAACGCGAAGTGGTTGTAAACATCGGTTACAAGTCCGACGGCGTGGTATCTATGAATGAGTTCCGCTACAATCCAAAACTGAAAATTGGCGACGAAGTAGAAGTATACATCGAAAGCCAGGAAGATAAAAAAGGACAGTTAATCCTTTCTCACAAAAAAGCACGTGCTTCCCGCTCCTGGGACCGGGTCAATGCCGCGCTTGAAAACAACGAAATTATCAACGGGTACATCAAATGCCGTACAAAAGGTGGTATGATTGTGGATGTATTCGGTATTGAAGCATTCCTGCCGGGATCACAGATCGATGTGAAACCTATCCGCGATTACGACATATTTGTCGATAAGACAATGGAATTCAAGGTGGTAAAAATCAACCCTGAATACAAAAACGTGGTGGTATCGCACAAAGCCCTTATTGAAGAAGAGCTTGAACAGCAGAAAAAAGAGATCATCTCAAAACTCGAAAAAGGACAGGTACTCGAAGGCGTGGTGAAGAACATCACCTCCTATGGTGTTTTCGTCGACCTTGGCGGTGTGGACGGTCTCGTTCACATTACCGACCTCTCCTGGGGACGCATTCAGCATCCCGACGAAGTGGTAAAACTGGATGATAAGATCAATGTAGTAATCCTGGACTTCGACAACGAGAAAAAACGTATCGCACTTGGTCTTAAACAGTTGACTCCTCACCCATGGGATTCGTTGAGCGAAACGCTGAAAGTGGGCGACATCGTGAAAGGGAAAGTGGTGGTGATCGCCGACTACGGGGCTTTCGTGGAGATTGCACCGGGGGTGGAAGGACTGATCCACGTTTCCGAGATGAGCTGGACGCAACACCTGCACAGCGCGCAAGACTTTGTGACCGTGGGCGAAGAGGTGGAAGCGGTCATCCTTACACTCGATCGCGAAGAACGCAAGATGTCTCTCGGTATCAAACAACTGAAGCCCGATCCATGGGAAGATATCGAACAGAAATATCCTGTCGGAAGTACACATACCGCTACCGTACGCAATTTCACCAATTTCGGTGCATTTGTGGAAATTGAAGACGGTGTGGAAGGATTGATCCATATCTCCGACCTCTCATGGACGAAGAAGATCAAACACCCGAGTGAAGTAACAGAGATCGGCGCTCCTATAGAGGTACAGGTGCTGGACATCGACAAGGAAAACCGTCGTCTGAGCCTTGGACACAAGCAATTGGAAGAAAATCCGTGGGATGTGTTTGAAACTATCTTTACGGTCGGTTCCATCCACGAAGGCACTATTATAGAGATGCTCGACAAGGGTGCGGTGGTCTCTCTGCCTTACGGCGTGGAAGGATTCGCTACTCCCAAACACCTTGTGAAAGAGGATAATTCTCAGGCACAGATGGATGAGAAACTGGAATTCAAGGTGATTGAGTTCAATAAAGATGCAAAACGCATCATTGTTTCCCACAGCCGTATTCATGAAGATTTGACAGATGACTTCAGGAAAAAAGGTAAACGCGGCGGCAGAAAAGAAGGCGGGAATGAAACCCCTCCAGCCACGCCGGTAATGGAAAAAACCACCCTGGGTGACATAGAAGAGCTGGCTGCATTGAAAGAAAAGCTGGATAACCAAAAGGTTGAAGCACTGAAAAAAAAAGTAGCCAATGAAGAAGCAAAAGCAGCTGAAGCAAAAGCAGGTGCAGAGGTAAAAGAAGCTGAAACAAAAGCAGAGGCAGAGGTGAAAGAAGTTGAAACAAAACCGGAAGCCGAGGTGGAAGCGAAAGCGGAAGCCAATGAGGTTGCCGGAACTGTAGAGGAAGTAAAGACTGCGGAAGTGACGACGGAAGAGGTGAAATCGGAAGACGAACCCGAAACCGTGAATACTCCGGAATCCGAAACAGAAAAGCCTCAGGCTGAATAATTCTTTTCCTTATAATGTAAAAGCTGTCCGGATCTGATTCCGGACAGCTTTTTTATGGGTAAAAACCATCTGATGTTCATGATAAAAATGAGTTGATTTTTTGCTTTTTGAAAAAAATCGGCCGGCCGATGTAAGAATTTCCCCACTCCCTTCGTCTATATAGTATATGAATGTCCGGCAGTTCCAATATAAGATCCTTTGCCACTCCGATAAATCATATCGGTTGGCGTTATCGATCCTAAAAGACGAAAGCAACGCAAAAGATGCGCTGCAGGAACTTATGATGCGGCTGTGGGAAAAGCGCAACCAGCTGGATGCCATTACCAACCATCAGGCTTTTATACTCACATCGATGCGCAATGTATGCCTCGATATGATCCGGAAACAGATGCACACGGCTGAAATTCCGGCAGATACCGAATACAATGCCCCCGACCCGCATCAGCAAACGGAACAAACCGATATGATAAATCATATCGGCAGCATGATCGATGAACTGCCCGAAATGCAACGAACCATCCTCCGCATGAAAGATGTGGAAGAAATGGAATTGGAAGAGATCGCACAAATAATGTCGATGACGGAAAACGCCGTCACCGTAAACCTCTCACGGGCGCGGAAGAGACTTCGCGATATGATTGTAAGCAACCGACAAAAAGAAAATACAGTATATGAACGGTATAGATAATCTGCTTGAAAAATACTTCAACGGCGTATCGTCGACCGAAGAAGAAAAAAGGCTGAAGAATTATTTCAAAGGAGCCGGCGTTTTACCCGAACACGAAGTATACAGACCGCTTTTCGCCGTCTTCAACAACGAAAGACAGATAAAAGCACCGGTAATGATTTTTCCTTACAAGAAGATCAAGAGACCTGCATTTACACGTCGTATAATTATTCCGGCGGCCGGGGCGGCAGCTGTCGTCCTGTTGGCTATCACACTCTCAACCTTGAACCGCAGGTGCCCGCAACCTGCGGAATATGTGGTTATCGTTAACGGGAAGCAGGTAGTCAACCCGTACAAAGCGCGGCAATACGCCGAAAGCATGTTTTGGGAAGCGGAAAAGATCGTAGAGAGATCGCATCAGCCTTTCCGTGAAGCAGCGGATATGAAAAAGAATCTCAATGCCGAGAAAATCTTAAGGGAAACGGAACAAAAAATAGAGTATATAAAAACAAATCATGCACAATAAAATTCAACACATTATGAAGAAATTATTTTCAATTATGCTCATAACACTGGCATTTTCAGCCGCAGCATCTGCTCAACAGATAGAGAAATTGTTCGATAAATATATGGAAGACGAACGCTTCAATTATATTTATAAAAAAGGAAGTGCCGGTTCTATATTAAACAGAACGGATATGGAAAATCTGAAGACGGACGCATTTAATATACACTTTAAATCGGACCGGAATAAAGAAAATGAGAAAATGCTTATCCTGAATTCTTCCAATGAAAGTTTTCAGAAGAGTTTTCTCGCCGAAGTAGATAAAGCATTGGAAACCGACAAATTTGAAAATACTTCCTATGTACGCAACGGCAAAAGTAACCGCGTATCGGAATACGTACGTAAATCATCCGGCACCCTGGAAGAAGTGCAAGTCATTGAAAACGGCAGCGGAAATATCGTATTGAAATGGGAAATATACACGGTTAATAACAAATAATCAACTGAGACTGAACTCTACTTTTTTTAATATAAATACCTGAACGGGAATGCGGCGTGAGTCATATTCCCGTTATTTTGCTTATCGAAAACATTTTATTCCTACAATTGTTTAAGATACAAGCTAAACCCGACAAAGCCTCAGTTTCGCCATTGATCCGCATTACTAAATTTGACACGCGTGTTTTCAAACAACAAACCATATCGCGATTTTGCTGAATTCTTCTCGGCAAAATTTCCCTGTAAAGTGCAGAAGATATCCGTCAATGCCGGTTTTACCTGTCCCAACCGCGACGGCAGCAAAGGACGTGGCGGGTGTACCTATTGCAATAACCAGAGCTTCAGTCCCGGCTATGGTAGACCAACCAAAAGCATTTCGGAACAATTGGCCGACGGCATCACTTTCTTCTCTCACAAATATCCAGAGATGAAGTACCTGGCCTATTTTCAATCCTATACCAATACCTACGATAGTCTGGATTCCCTTATCCTGAAATACGAAGAGGCACTCTCCTATCCTGGGGTGGTGGGACTGATCGTGGGTACCCGCCCCGACTGTATGCCCGCCGAGCTGCTCGATTATTTTGAAGTGCTTAGCAAAAAAACGTTCGTCATGGTGGAATATGGGGTGGAATCGACACTGAATAAAACATTGGAGAGGGTGAACCGGCAACATACCTACGAGGAATCGGCCGGGATGATCCGGGAAACCGCCGGACGGAATATTATGACAGGCGCACACATGATCCTGGGGCTTCCGGGTGAAAGCACAGAAGATATCCTCTCCCATGCCGACACGCTTTCCCGCCTGCCTTTGACAACATTAAAACTGCATCAGTTACAGATCATTAAAGGGACAGCGATGGCAAAAGAGTTCCGGTTACTGCCCGAATCATTTCACCTGTTCGGGTTGGATGAATATATTGATCTGTGTGTCGATTTTGCGGAACGGCTGAACCCGGCGATTTACATCGAGCGGTTCACTTCCCAGTCCCCAAAAAAACTACTGATCGCCCCTGCCTGGGATCAGAAGAACTATGTGGTAACCGAAAAAATTATAAAACGATTTCTGGAAAGGGAAACCTGGCAGGGGAGACTGTATAGTCCGCAACAGAAGTCCTTCTGACCCGCCGCAATTATTTATGCAGGAGGCGGCTTCTTTTCGCCGGCTCGCTGTTACATCCTGTAATTCCAGCTTCGCTGTGCATATTTGTCTCTCCGTAACTCCTCTATCCTCCCTTTTTCTTCGTCGCAAAAAGTACCGACATGGTTTGTACCTAACAATAATCCCATCTGCCGGGCAAATTGCCGGAAGAACTGCTCAGGTTCCGGGCTACTTCCACGCGTTTTCAAGTATGACCGGATATTTTTCACGGGGCTGGGTACCGAAGCGGTCGCTTTCCTGACCATATCTCTCTTCTCCGCGCTCAGTGCCTTCAGAAGCATCTGCAGGTCGGTGTCATAGAGCAACGTACCGTGATGCAGTTCCCTGCCCCTGGAAAGATGTGATGCCGTACCCGATATCTTGTATCCCTCCAGCCAAAGGTCTTTTCGTTTCCTTATTTCAACGGGTATGTCCAGTACGTGAAGCACTTCCACCACCGGATCGAGAAAACGGGCACTCAGCGGCGCCCCCGTTTTTCCATGGATAAAACTATAATTCAGGTTACCTGTGTCGTGATACACCGCCCCGCCACCAGATAACCGCCGTACAATCCGGATATCGTGCTCAATGCAGAAATCCTGGTCGACCTCGTTCAATACGGCCTGATTGGATCCGATGATGACACTCGGTTCATTGATGTACAGAAATAAAAAATCTTCTCCTGTTTTTGAGAAAAGATGTTCTTCCGCAGCCAGGTTAAATGCTGGTGAGGTTGAGTGGGACAGGATAATATTCATGACATGAAACGAGCAAGAGAATTGTGAATACACAAGAAGGTGATGAATACGACACAACTAAAAAACAAATGATTCTAATTATATGAAATTAAACTGATTGTAGTAACCGATAGTCTCGCGGGTCAGGATATCGAGCTGTGTATAATTTCCCACTTTGACCGGCTGGCGGTATATCAGGTATTCAATCAATGTCTTCATTGCCAGAAACCCCTGATGCTCCGGTTCCTGTCCGATCAGAAAATCAATATATCCGTTTTGCAGACCCCTTACATTGGGGGCCGTGAGGTCCAGACAAACTAACCTGACATCATTGATCCCGTTTCTGGAGAAATAATCAGCAACGATCCCTCCCCGCGAATTGAGTACCACCACTCCTCCGATATCATGATGTGCCTGAAAGAACTGTGACAATTGCTCATCAAACCTTTCCGGTTCCATAGCGAGGAAGGGGATTTTCCGTACACCGTTGGTGATTTTCTTCTCAGTGAGATAATCGTTGAAACCCTGCTTTCTCAATATACTCGTGTTGGCACTCTCGTCCCCTATTCTAACCGCCTGCAACATCCCGATATCACTCCCTGAGGGGATGATGGAAGTAATCAGTTTGGCTACCAGGTAACCGCAGACATAATGATCGGAAGTAAAGAAAGCGAGCGGCGCAGTATTCTCCAGGGGAGAGTCGACAAAAATATAGGGGACATCTTTTTCATCAAGTTGCCTGCACAAATGAACGGTTTCCTCCTTGAAAGTAGGACCAATAATGACCGCATCGGCGTCGATCTGCGCTATCTGGTCATATACCTCCCTGCAGGAATAGATATCGTACTGATTATAGGTATGTATCAAACATTGGACCCGGATATTCTCGAACTCTTCCAACGCATGCGATATACCGGAATGAATGCTCTCCCAGTATTCTCCTTCCATTACATGGGGAGTGGTGATCGCCACCTTGTATTTCCTCTTTAATGATAAGCCGGAGATATGGATATTCGGCTTGTAGTTTACTTTTTTCAGTACCTCTTCAACGGCTATGCGCGCTGACTCCGAGACATTTCCCCTATTATGGAGTATCCGGTCTACCGTGCCTGCCGAGACCCCCGCCATTTCCGCAATATCCTTAATGCGAATTTTTCGTTGCATATCAGGTGGATTTTATAGATATTTGATAAACACAGACATGTTAATGAATAAACAAGATAAGTGCAATTGTTTTTACAAAGTAACAAATTAATTTCCAATTTCTATAAAAATATAGAAATAAGGCGGTTCAGGTATCCTGAAAATATTATTACACAGGCTTGTTGAACTCGAGCATATATTGGGTAGGCGTATAACCGGTTATTTTTTTAAATTGCCTGTTAAAGTTGGAGATGTTATTATATCCTGTCTCGTAGCAAATTTGAGTAATCGTTAATCTTCGTTCCAGCAAAAGTTTACAAGCGTAAGTGATCCGGAGTTCATTGATGTATTGAAAACAGGTTTTATTTGTTTTTTCCAGAAAATAACGGCAGAATGCACTTACATTCATCCCTGCGATATCTGCAATATCTTGCAATGTGATTGTTTTCGTATATTCCCGGTGCAGGAAAGCTTTCACCTTAATGATACGGGGATCTTTATCGTTGGTATTCGCGAGAGTTTCTTCGCTTTCATCCCTCAATAACCTCTTCTCTTGTGAATGGCTCATCAGCGAAAGGATCTTTATCGTCTCCAAAAGTAAATCGATCCCACTCAATTGCAGGGCTTTTGTCATTTTTTTTCTTATTGGCCTGTTCGCATTCTTATCAAAATAAATACCATATTTCGCATCTTCGAGTAAACTTTTTATCTGGGAAAATTCAGGATACTGTTGCAGTGAATACTGGAAAAAATCGTTGGAAAACTGGAGAGTGATAGCGTGTACCCTGTATTTCGAATCGTTTTGATAGTATTGAATATCATTTCTGTACATGTGGGGAACACTACTTCCCAACAACACCAGATCTTCATCAGAAAACAGCTCGACGTTGTTTCCTACAAACCGGGTGCCTGTACTTTTCAAAATATACACAATTTCATACTCTTCATGAAAATGCCAGGGGAATTTGAAATAATCATAGTCGCACCATTTTATCTTGACCGGTGACCCGCTACTCAGGTTCAACTTTTCATGCATTATTTTTGCCATAGCCGTACAATTTAATGCAAATATAGTATTAATAACTGCAAATATCAAATTTGTCGGATATTCATAAATATGAATACATTTGTAAACTGAATAACACCGCCGTTTATCGGCCATAAAACATATAATGAATCATGTTGTTGGAAAGGACTTGGAGATGGTTTGGCATGGGCGATACAATCAGCCTGTCCGATTTAAAACAGATCGGCGTAGAAGGTATCGTCACCTCTCTGCATCACATAAAGCCAGGCACTGCCTGGCATATCGATGACATCCTGCCCGTAAAAAAAATGATTGAACAGGAAGGCCTTATATGGAGTGTTGTGGAGAGTCTGCCGGTATCTGACGATATAAAATTAGGCACAGGCAGCCGGGATGAACATATGGAAAATTACAAAACTTCCCTGGTTAACCTGGCTCAATGCGGTATCAAAACAGTCTGCTACAATTTTATGCCTGTGTTGGATTGGGTAAGGACGGATCTCCGTTACAAAGACAACGATGGCACGGAAACAATGCTGTTTGATTATCACACTTTTGCCGCTTTTGACCTGTACATTCTAAAGAGAGAGGGTGCAACCGATGATTATCCGGAAAGCATTATCCTGAAAGCAAGGGAAATATACGAGTCTATGGATGATGAGGAGAAAGAGGAACTTGCCTACAATATTGTCATCGTTACACAGGGGTTCATTAATAGTGCCGTTGAAGACACCAATGACTATAAATACCTGTTTCTCCATTCGATAGAACAATATAAAAAAATAGGATCAGACAAGTTCAGGGATAATCTTTCCCTATTCCTGAAAGAAGTGGTACCTGTTGCCGAAAGGCATGGAATCCGATTGTGCATCCACCCGGATGACCCCCCTTTTTCTTTATTAGGGCTACCACGCATTGCCAGTACGGTGGAAGACTTTGAGCGGATATTTTCCCAAAACAACTCCCTTGCGAACGGGCTTACTTTTTGTATTGGCTCTTTAGCAGCCCGAAAAGACAATGATTTACTCCAATTTATTGAGAAATTCGGTGAGCGGATTCATTTTGCACATATCCGGAACCTGAAATTTTTAAGTGATCGTTGTTTTTATGAGTCCGGCCATCTGGATGGAGATGTAGATATATACCCGGTCGTGGAGCTATTATTGAAAGAACAATACCGACGGAGAAATGAAGGACGTGAAGATATAAGGATTCCATTCAGGGCAGATCACGGAAAGAAAATGCTGGATGATTTCCATAGAAAATCCAATCCCGGCTATCCACTGGTCGGGCGAATGAGAGGACTATCGGAGATCAGGGGGTTGCAAACGGCAATAGAGCGGATTGTGAAAGGTAAAATAAATCCGTAAAGACGCTCCGAAGCGCTCTCCAGGATAGGAAAACAAATTTAAGATACGATTATTTTCAATAAAAACCAGACATTATATTGATTAAGGAATAAGACTACTGATGATCAGACTTCTAAAATCTTATTGGATATAAACTCTACTCCATAATTTTTTTAACGAAATCAGGAAATGAAACAGAAAAATAGAAACAAACATGTTTGACATATCCGGAAAAGTAGCAGTGGTAACCGGAGCAAGCGGTGTATTAGGGGGAAGTATAGCTGAGTCCCTTATGAAGGCGGGCGTAAAAGTCGTAGCAATGGGGAAAACTAAACAAAATGTGGAGAACAGGTTAAAACTCCTGCAAAAAATACATCCGGAAACCATTGGTTTAACTTGTGACGTGCTTGATAAGAACGCTTTGACAGAGGCTAAAGAAAAGATTTTAAGCAAGTGGGGGAGAATAGATATCTTAATCAACTGTGCCGGGGGAAATACGTGCGGTGCAACCTTAACGGACAAACAATCGGTTTTCGATATGGAAATCGACAGCTGGGACGAGGTGGTAAATTTGAATATGAACGGAACTGTATACCCGTCATTAATTTTCGGAAAAGTAATGGCGGACCGGAACGAAGGAGTTATTATAAATGTATCTTCAATGGCAGCATATCTATCCATCACCCGGGTTCCCGGATATTCTGCTGCAAAAACGGCAATTAATAACTTCACCCAATGGATGGCAATGGAAATGGCCTTAAAGTTCAGTGATAAAATCAGGGTCAATGCTATTGCTCCCGGCTTTTTTATAGGTAATCAAAACAGGAATGTATTGATTAATCCGGATGGAACTTTAACGGAACGAAGCCAAAAGGTCATCGCAAAAACCCCCATGAAACGTTTTGGAGATATCACGGAGCTTAACGGAGCCGTGCAATTTCTTTGCTCAGATGCCGCCAGTTTTATTACCGGCACCATAATACCCATTGACGGCGGTTTTAGCTGCTATAGTGGAGTATAAAAATCAGCGGATCGAATAATTTCTGCAAATTTTATACCTGTATATGCAAAAATAATATTTTCTTTTAACAAAATACTAAGGTATTTTTGTAATCTGAGCCTTAATGAAAATTAATTGTATTGAAGATTTATCCCAACTGTCCACGTACAACAAATAAGGCCGATATTATGGAATATAAGCATTTTTATTAAAAATGACGGAGGAAATGGAAACAGCTGAATAAGTTCAAGCTTGTCTGTAAATAGCAACTTACGGAAATATTGTGTAAATCTAAACAAATCAGAGAAATGAAAAGAAAAACTTCAAATCTATCAAGAGGAATGTTATTCACATTTGTGTGGATATCTTCTTTATATGTATCTGCTCAAACGATTAACGTTTCTATTAATATTAAAGAATCCTGCATTGATATGCCGGTCTCGGTTTCAGTGGATGATTTAATGGGTAATATAAACAGTGAAACGTTAATACTATATGAGATCACTCCATCAGGACAAAAATTCATACACAGCCAGTTAGAATCAGATTATACTTCTCGCCTTTGGTTTATATTAGAAGGTTTTTCCGCAAAAAATTCAACAAGGAATTTCGTGCTTAAATTTCAGGAGCGGGATTCTCTCAATAAGTTGAATACTGATATTCATATTTATAAATCGGGAGAAAACCTCACCCTCCGTCAGAAAGAGCAGCAGATTTTAAGCTATCGTTTTGGCACGATGTACCCACCCGAGGGGGTTGATCCTTTGTTTAAGCGCTCAGGATTCATCCATCCCCTGTGGTCTCCGGGAGGTGAAGTATTAACCCGTGTGCAGGCTCCCGATCATTATCACCATTATGGTATCTGGGGGCCGTGGACGTTAACTCACATAAATGACCGGAAAGTCGATTTCTGGAATTTGTATGAAGGCCAGGGAACGGTGAAGTTTGCAGGCTTCCTGTCCGAAACAACCGGAAGTGTATTCTCAGGTTTTCGCGCGTTGCAGCAACATATTGATTTTGGGGCAAAGGGAGAAGACCAGATAGCGATCAATGAGAGTCTGGATGTGAGAGTCTGGAACATAAACGACAAGGTAAGGGTCATTGACTACACCACTATATTAAATACGCCATTGCCGAACGGTATCATGCTCGACGCATACAGGTATGGAGGTGGTATTGGTTTCAGGGCAACAGAAAAATGGACGAAGGATAACTCCACTGTGCTGACATCTGAAGGGAAAACAAGGATAGATGCGGATGGCAGCAACGCGCGTTGGTGTATTGTGGAAGGGGAATCGGAAGTAAAGGAAGGCCGGTCAGGCATTCTCTTCCTGAGCCATCCCTCAAACCGTGCACATCCCGAGCCTATGCGTGTTTGGCCGATGGATGCAAACGGAGGCAGAGGCGACATGTACTTCGAATTTACCCCCATTCGCCATGAATCGTGGGAACTGCAAAAAGGAAATAACTATGTTCTTAAATACAGGATGATAGTCTTTGATGGAGAAATCGACAAAGAGACTGCAGAAATGTATTGGAACGGTTTCTCTTTGACACCGGAAATTAAAATCAATTCAAAAAATAAATTATAAGCACATGAGAAAGATCGTATTATTTATTCTTATTACCGGATTTATTCATAATGTCGCCTTTCCCCAATCGAAAGTAACTGCGAAAAAAACAGGGGATAAAATTGAGATAACAATAAACGGGAACCTGTTCACGAATTATATTATTTCGGAACATGAGAAATATCCCTTTTTCTTTCCGGTGAATGGTCCTTCGAATGCTTCCGTAACCTCAATGCGCAATGCAAATTACCCGCATCATAGTTCACTCTTTTTCGGGTGCGACAGGGTAAACGGAGGCAATTACTGGCAGGAGGGCTTGGAGAGGGGACAGATTATTTCCTTAAGGGCCGATATTATTGAGACAGGGAATGAGAAGGCAGTGATCGAGAACGAATGCATCTGGAGGCGTCCCGGCGCCGATGCTCCCATAAAAGACAAACGTATCATTACTATTTCCGCCCCATCAAAAGGCAAATTCCAAATCGATTTTGATGTCACGATGGAAATGTTGATGGATGTGGCGATTGACAAAACAAACCACTCGCTGTTCAGCGGACGTATAGACCCTGACCTGGCAGTGATCAACGGAGGAACAATGATCAATGCCGAAGGGGAAACCGGAGAAAAAGCTACTTTCGGGAAACGTTCCCCGTGGATAGACTGTCATGGGAAAAGGCAAGGGAAAACGGAAGGAATGGCTATCCTGCAACACCCTTCCAACGACTGGTACCCCGCTCCATGGTTCACGCGCGATTATGGTTTCTTCTCCCCCACCCCTATGTACTGGCCGGAGAATGATAAAAATACCACGCTGAAAAAGGGGGAAGTGATCAAACTCAGGTACCGGGTGCTTGTGCACAGCGGCGACCACATCGAGGCCGGAATAGCCGGGGAATTTGAAAAATACAAATCGGAAACTAATGTGCCAATGTGAATAATTAGCAATTATAATTTATCATTCAATCCAAAAAATAATCAAATGAAACGAGCATGTAAACCATATTCACTAAAAATCATGATTAAAAGCGAGTTCCATACACCATAAAGAAAAAATGAAATAATCGTATGAAAAGAAGAATATTTATAAAAAAAGCAGCGGCAACAGCGGTGGGGGCAGCAGTTTTTCCTGCCATTGTTCCTTCATCGGTGTTCGGTAAAAATGCACCGAGCAATAAAATCCATATCGGACAGATTGGTTGTGGCAGGATTGCCCGTGACCACGACATGGCGGAAACGATAAAATATGACAAAGCGCAATTTGTGGCTGTTTGCGATGTAGACAGCAAACGTCTTGCGGATGGGAAAAAGTACATGGATGAGTATTACGCGAAAAAGACCGGTAAAAACTCCTACTCAAACGTGAAGACGTACGAAAACTACATCGATTTGCTGGCGGACAAAGACATCGATGCCGTAATTATCAGTACACCGGATCATTGGCATGCGGAACCCGCCATCCGTGCTGCTTTGGCTAAAAAGGACATATATCTGCAGAAACCTACGTCACTCACTGTGGAAGAAGGCCGGCTTTTAAGCGATGTAGTACGCCGTCAAAATGTGATCCTCCAGGTAGGAACGCAGCAACGCTCATCCCCACAGTTCAGGATTGCGGCGGAACTGGTAAGAAACGGGAGGATCGGCAAGCTCCATACCGTGAAAATAGGATTACCCGGTGACCCTTCCGGCCCTGAAGCAAGTGAAATGCCTGTTCCGAAGAATTTGAATTACGATATGTGGCTCGGGCCAACCCCCGAAGTATATTATACCGAAATCAGGGTTCATCCCCAAAACAACTATGGACGCCCCGGATGGTTGCGTTGTGAACAATTCGGTTCGGGTATGATTACCGGATGGGGACAGCATCATTTTGAATCGGCTGCATGGGGCATGGATACGGAGTACACCGGCCCTGTTACTGTGGAGGCTATCGCGCAATTCCCCAAATCGGGACTATGGGACGTGCATGGCGATTTTATGGTAAAAGCCGAGTATGCAAACGGAATAACCATGTACACAAGCGGCGGTTATCCCAACGGGATCAGGTATGAAGGAACCAAAGGATGGATTTTCGTTTCCCGGGGTAGTTATGTCGCATCTGCAAGTGATCCGGTAGCTCAGGGAAATAATGCAAAAGCGTTGGATGCCAGTGATCCGAAAATTTTGACTTCAGAAATCGGTGAAAATGAAATTCACCTGTACAAGAGTGACAATCAACACGGGAATTGGCTTGACTGTATAGAATCAAGAAAAGAACCCATATCACCGGTAGAAATCGGACATCGCGCCTGCACCATCTGCCTGATCAGTCACATTGCAATGAAAATTCCAGGCAGGCTGGAATGGGATCCGAAAATCGAGAAATTCAAAAACAGTGAATTGGCAAACTCAATGTTGAAAAGGCCGCAAAGAGCCCCATACGGTACGGATTATATTAAATTTTAAAGGAGTGAAGCAATGAGAAATATTCTTTATCAATTGGTGATTATTCTTGGAGTCCTCTTATTCTTTTCATGCAATATGCGTAAAGACACAGAAAAAGAACAGTCGTCGACTATTTTTACCGGACAGGATGGAGAGATCAGGCTAGTGGTATTGGATCCAGGTCATTTCCATGCCAGCCTCCTTCAAAAATTTCCACAGCGTCAGGTCAACGATACTGTGTACGTTTATGCTCCTGAAGGTAATGAGCTTGATCAGTACCTGGCCAGTATTGAAAGTTACAACCAACGCCCGGAAAACCCGACCAATTGGCAGATACAGCGATATTCCGGGGAAGATTATCTCGAGAAGATGATTGAAGAGAAAAATGGAAATGTAGTGATACTCGCCGGAAATAACAGGAAGAAAACCGAGTATATTTTCCAGTCGCTCAATGCCGGGTTCAATGTCCTTTCAGATAAACCGATGGCAATTAATAAAGAAAATTTTAATTTATTGGTGACTTCTTTTGATTGTGCACGTACACACAACATTCATTTATTGGATGTTATGACTGAAAGGAACGAAATCATCAATACACTTACGCGTGAACTTGTGAACAACAAAGAGTTATTCGGAGAACTTCAATCCGGCACACCCGATGATCCTGCCATTGTGATGGAAAGTGTACATCATTATTACAAGGAAGTTTCCGGAAGTACATTGGTTCGGCCGGCTTGGTTCTACGATGTGGAACAACAAGGGGAAGGAATTGTGGACGTATCGGTACACTTGGTCGATCTTATCAACTGGCAGTGTTTTCCTGATCAAGTGATTGATCATACAAGCGATGTACAAATGACAGGAGCGAGTCATTGGCCCACCAAATTGACCCTACAGGATTTTTCCCGGTCTACAAAGTTGAATGCTTTCCCCGATTTCCTGCAGAAATATATCAATAATTCCGTGTTGGAAGTTTTTGGTAACGGAAAAATTGATTATCAGGTAAAAGGAAAAAATATATCGGTTACCGTTCTGTGGAATTATGAAGCACCCAAAGGGGGTGGTGACACGTACAATGGGCTCATAAGGGGAACAAATGCATCTATTGAGATAGTACAGAATCAATCGGTAAACTATATCAAAGAATTATTTATTCAAAAAGAGGAGTCTTTTGATGAGCAAACTTTCGATTCTAATATAATGAAAACGATAACAGACTTACAGAAATCATATCCATGGTTATCGGCTGAGAAAGTTTCGAAAGGAAGGTACCAGATTATTGCTCCTGTGGAATTCAGGAAAGGACATGAAGACTATTTCGGGATGGTAGCCGAAAAATATTTCGGATATCTTGTTAACCGGGATATGCCGGAGTGGGAAATATCAAATACCATAGCCAAATATTACATAACGACAACCGCGTTAGAAATGGCGCGGAAGGGGCATTGATTTTTGAAAATTATTTTTGCCACTATTATTATTATTCTATTTTTTATTATATTATATCTCATTAAAAACACAAGAATGAAAAAGGAAAATTCATTAAAATTAAAGGGCGGATTTCTATTTATATTTATATGGGTGGCATCCTCTATAATGTTAGCCCAAAACATCACCGTAAGAGGGACGGTCGTTGATACGCAAAATGAGCCTCTACCAGGTGTAACGATCACAGTCGTGGGTTCCACGAGAGGTGTTATTACCGACATAGACGGCAATTATTCTATTACAGTCTTGCCGACCGACAGACTTCAGTATTCTTTTGTAGGGTTGGAGACAAAAATTGTTCCTGTTGATAACCAAACGGTACTGAATGTTGTATTAGAAGAGCAGGCAGATATGCTGGACGAGATTACTGTTGTAGCTTTTGCCCAACAGAAAAAGGAAAATGTCGTCGGCGCGGTTACCACCATTAATCCCAGCGAACTTAAAGTACCTTCGAGTAACTTAACCACTGCCCTGGCCGGGCGGGTGGCAGGAGTAATTTCCTATCAAAGGAGCGGGGAACCCGGGATGGATAATGCCGACTTTTTTATCCGGGGGGTAACCACTTTCGGTTATAAGAAAGATCCGCTTATCCTTATCGACGGGATTGAAAGTACATCCACAGACCTGGCGCGTTTACGAACGGATGACATTGCCAGTTTCTCCATCCTGAAAGACGCTACCTCTACATCCCTTTATGGCAGCCGTGCAGCAAACGGGGTGATCCTGATCAAAACCAAAGAGGGAAAAGAAGGACCAGCGAAAATATCTGTCCGGGTAGAAAACTATCTTTCTGCCCCCACCAGGAACGTGGAACTGGCAGACCCCATTACCTATATGAATATGCACAACGAGGCTGTCCTCACGCGGGATCCGCTGGGGATATTGCCTTATTCCAAACAAAAGATCGACAACACCGCTGCCGGATTAAACAGGTGGATGTATCCGGTGACCGACTGGAGAGAAGAGTTGATCAAGGATTACACGATGAACCATACCGTCAACCTGAACGTAAGCGGAGGGGGTACAGTGGCACGGTACTTCGTAGCAGGAGGATTCACCCAAAACAGCGGGCTGCTGAAAGTCGATCAACGGAACAATTTTAACAGTAATATAGATTTAAAGACTTATTCCGTCCGCACTAATGTAAACGTGAACCTGACCCAAACCACGCGGTTGGATGTAAGGGTGAACGCTACATTCGATGAATACACAGGCCCGATCAGCGGGGGTGAGCAAGTTTACAGGAATGTGATGCGTACCAATCCCGTTATGTTCCCCCCTTATTATGAGCCGGACCAAGAACATGCCTATGTGCAGCATATCCTGTTTGGGAACTTTGATGATGGTACCGGGACTCCCTACCTTAACCCTTATGCCGAAATGATAAGAGGTTATAAAACCTACTCCCGGTCGGTAATGATGGCCCAATTCGAATTAAGGGAAGATCTCGGCAGATTTTTAGAGGGACTCCAGTTTCGTATCATGGCCAATACAGGCAGAAATACCTATTTTGAAACAGAAAGGGCATACAGACCTTTTTACTATCAGGCAAGCAGTTATAACAGGTTAACAGATACTTTCAAGCTGACGTTACTGAATGAAGACACAGGTACCGAATACCTCTCTTACCAACCGGGGAGTAAAGACGTGACAGCCAGTTTTCAAGCGGAATCGGCGCTCAGTTATGACCAGACCTATAACGACAAGCACACGGTAAACGGCTTGTTCGTCTTTATAGCACAAAACCAGGTTACCGGCAACGCCGCCAACCTGGAATCTTCCCTTCCTTTCCGGAACGTGAATTTAGCCGGGAGAGCTACCTATACATATGATAACCGGTATAATGTGGAGTTAAATTTCGGGTCCAATGCTGCCGAACGCTTTCATAAAAAGCATAGATGGGGTTTCTCTCCTTCTGTAGGATTCGCCTATATGATCTCTAACGAGAAATTCTGGGAACCGCTCAAAGATGTGATGAACAGCTTCAAGATCAGAGGGACATACGGTTTATCCGGAAATGACGCAATCGGGTCTCCCACTGACCGTTTCTTTTATCTCTCGAGTGTGAATATGAATGACCCCAACAGAGGGGCTATCTTCGGAAGGGACAACAGTTATAGCCGGCCAGGGATATCAATTTCCCGGTATTCCGATCCTGAAATCACGTGGGAGGTCGCTGCAAAACCCAATTTGGGGCTGGATATTGGCCTTTTTAACCAATTCCAGATACAGTTGGATATCTATAAAGAAACCCGGAGCAATATTTTGCAATCCCGCGTATCTACCCCCGCGGAAATGGGTTTGTCGGCAATACCCCAGGCCAATATAGGGAAGGCGGAAGGAAAAGGGATCGATATTTCGGTAGATTATAACAAAATATTCAATAAAGATCTCTGGGTGCAGGGACGGTTCAATTTCACCTATGCAAAAAGTAAATTACTGATATATGAAGAATATTATTACAACGATATTGCCCCCTGGAGATCCCGTATCGGTTATTCCATCAATCAACAGTGGGGATATCTGGCGGAACGCCTGTTCGTAGATGATGAAGAGGCAGCCAAATCGCCACGCCAGAACTTCGGAGAATATGGGGGAGGAGACATCAAGTATCGGGACATGAATAACGACGGGCAGATTACGGAGTTAGATCTGGTGCCGATCGGATATCCCACCGAACCTGAAATTGTATATGGTTTCGGATTTTCCGCCGGGTATAAGGGTTTTGATTTTTCCACGTTTTTCCAGGGGTTAGCCAGGGAATCATTCTGGATAGACGCCAGTGCCACCGCTCCTTTCAGGCAGTTTTACTATAGCAATGATGCATTAAACGGATGGCCGCAAAACCAGTTATTGAAAGCGTATGCTGATGACTATTGGTCGGAAGATAACCAGAATATCTATGCTTTATGGCCCCGTCTTTCTGTATCAAGCGCCGGGCATGGTAATAACGCCCAGCCCAGTACATGGTTTATGCGGGATGGCAGTTTCCTCCGGTTGAAACAAGTAGAGGTTGGCTATACACTACCGAGCCGGGTATCGAAAAAGGCTCGTATGGAAAGTTTCAGGATCTATGTCAGCGGTACCAATTTACTGAGTTGGAGCAAGTTCGATCTCTGGGATGTGGAGATGGGGGGTAATGGGCTCGGTTACCCCGTACAAAGAGTGTTTAATTTAGGAATTCTATTAAATTTTTAAAACAATGAAGATGAAAAATATACTCAAACTTTCAATGATCTTCACATTGGTCTTTTCGTCGGCATGCAACGATTTTCTGGATGTGACGCCGGACAATATCGCGACGATAGATTACGCTTTCAGAATGCGAAGCACAGCAGAAAGATTTCTGTTTACCTGCTATTCCTATATGCCTTCCCACGCGTCTTTAAATGAAAACCCTGCATTACTCGCAGGGGATGAACTATGGTTAGTGGCAACCAGTACGAACGTTACATGGCAGATTGCCAGAGGGAACCAACGGGTTGTAAATCCTTACGTGAATGCCTGGCAGGGAAGTAATGGCTCCAAAGATATATACCAAGGGCTTCGGGAGTGTAATGTTTTTCTGGAAAACATTCATCTAGTGCCTGATATAACGGAGGATGAAAGAAAAAGATGGATCGCCGAGGTGAAATTTCTGAAAGCGTATTATCATTTTTACCTGATAAGAATGTATGGCCCCATTGTCCTGATAAAAGAGAATCTTCCGGTCGGGGCTCCCCCGGAGCAGGTAAGGATACCCCGTTCTCCGGTTGACGAGTGCTTCGATTATGTGGTTCAATTGTTAGCCGAGGCAGAATCCGGTTTACCGGATAAAATTGATTTTGAGGTTTCGGAACTGGGACGAATTACCAAAGCCATCGCGCTTTCTCTGAAGGCAAAAGTATTGGTTACGGCTGCAAGTCCTCTTTTCAATGGTAATTCCGATTATACCGGATTTACCAATAAAGACGGAACTCCCCTGTTCAATACTACATTCGAAGGTAACAAATGGCAAAAGGCAGCGGATGCCTGCAAAGAAGCGATCGAGTTTTGCGAATCTCTGGGACATAAACTATATGAATACAATCCGCAGTTTTCACAGTATAACTTATCTGATACCACAATGATACAGATGAGCATACGCAATGCGTTCAATGAGAAATGGAATTCGGAAGTGATCTGGGCCAATACCAATAGCATGACGTCCGGGTTACAGGGCAACGCAACTCCGCGGGGACTGGATCCCGCCCTTACGGCCAGTACCGGCGCGCAAGGAAATATTGCCCCACCGTTGAAAATTGCCGAATTATTCTATACCGACAACGGTGTTCCTATCGATGAAGATATTACCTGGGATTACATCAACCGTTTCAGACTGAGAATACCCGGGCATGACCACAGATTTAACCTGAAACAGGGCTATACCACCGTACAACTTCATTTCGACAGGGAAAACAGATACTATGCAAGCCTTGGATTTGACGGCGGTATATGGTATGGGCAAGGGCACTACAATGATGAAGGCACAGATATATTCTATGTTTCGTCGAAACAGGGACAGCCCGCTGCCCCGGTAAATCTGAGCGCCTACTCGACTACCGGTTTCTTCCCGAAGAAATATACCCATTTCCAGAGTGTGATCGGCACCGGAAGCACCTTTACCCGGGAGAATTACCCCTGGCCGGTTATTAAATTGAACGATCTCTATCTGTTATATGCCGAGGCATTAAACGAGGCAAGCGGCCCGGGTGAAGAAGTCTATCTTTACCTGAATAAGATACGGACAAGGGCCGGGTTACCAACTGTGGAGGCAGCATGGAGTATTTATTCAACAAACCCCGATAAGTATAAAACCCAGACAGGTTTACGGGAGATTATCCAGCGGGAGCGGGCAATTGAATTGGTTTTTGAAGGCCAACGGTTTTGGGACCTGCGCCGATGGAAACTGGCGGCAACAGAACTGAACAAACCCATTACAGGATGGGACCTGGACCAAGCGACGGCGGAAGGATATTATAGGGAAAGATTGGTTTTTAATCAGTCATTCAGGTTAAGAGATTACCTGTGGCCGCTCAATGAAAATACAATTCTGGCCAATCCCGCGTTAGTACAAAACCCGGGATGGTAAGCCATAATAATATAATAATATCTTAAACAGAAAGTGTATGAAAAAATATATCTTAATGATCTTTATCGTCCTCTGTATGCCAAGATGTTCAGATGAAGTTTGGCGCGGGATTCCAACAAATGAAAATACCCCAGCCCCACCCCGTGTTACGGATATCCAGACAGTATCCACCCCCGGAGGAGCAAAGATTTCCTATACATTGCCTAAAAGTGAGAATCTGCTGTATGTGATGGCAGAGTATTCTCTCAGAGATAAAGTAATCCAAAAAAAGTCGTCTTATTACAGCAATAGTCTGTCTATCGAAGGTTTTCCGGATACCAGGAACTATGATATAAAACTCTATTCAGTTTCCCGGGACGGAGTTAAATCTTCTCCGGTCAATGTAACTATAACCCCTTTGACTCCCCCTGTCGTTTCAATTCTCAATTCAATTATGTTGGAGCCCACTTTCGGAGGAATAAAAGTGCATTTCGATAACGAAAATGAAGCGGAAGTTAAATTAACCGTAATCACTACCGATTCGCTCGGGGATCTATACACGGTAGATACCTACTACACCAAAAGAAAAAACGGAGTTTTCTCAGTCAGAGGCTTTGAGGTGGAAGAAAGAAACTTTGGATTGTATGTATTGGATCGCTGGAACAATTACTCCGATACAGTATACGCGGAAATCACCCCCTGGTTCGAAGAACAGTTGGATAAATCCAAGTTCAAACCCTTACATCTGCCTACCGACACCTATGAGGCTCATGCAAGTGCTACTTACACTTTAGATCAACTCTGGAATAATGTATGGGGAACAACGGCTGCTTTTCACACCAAACCCAACACAGGTATTCCTCAATGGTTTACGTTTGATCTCGGGGTGAAAGCCTCATTAAGCCGCTTTAAATTTTATCACAGACTTGCAAGCGGTACCGGGGCAAGTGGCAGTGACGGACAATATTCGGCGGGTGACCCCCGTGTAATGGAAGTATACGGAAGTAACGCACCCGATCCGGACGGAAGTTGGGATAACTGGACATTAATAGGACAATTTGAATCTGTCAAACCTTCCGGACAAGCATCGGGTTTTACTTCGGAAGATATACAATTTGCCTGTCACGATGGCGAAGATTTCGAATTCCCGGTTGCAGACGATTATCGCTATCTTCGTTTCAAAGTTCTCGAAGTCTGGGGCGGAGTTACCTATATTTATATCGCCGAATTAACATTCTGGGGAAAAACTGTTGAAGATTGAAATTAAATTTTCAATTCAACTATATTAGACTATATATTCTATCTAAAATATAACGAGTATGAATAACTTAATCAATAAAACTTTTTATATACTTTACATCAGCCTGTTTGCCGGTTTTTTATCCTGTGGAGATATGGACGATACCTACCGGCATTTCTGGCAAGATGGGGAAAAAGTATATCCGGCGCCTGCAGATTCTTTAAAAATATTTACAGGAAAAAACCGGGTCGGGATATCCTGGAGAATTTTCGGGGATCCCAATGTAAATATGACAAAAATATTCTGGAATAACAGGTCCGATTCTTTACAGATTCCCATTGAGCCGAAACAAGACAGTGCCTATATTGTCATTGATAATCTGGCTGAAGGATCCTATTCTTTCGAAGTATTCACCTACGATCAAAAAGGAAACAGATCTGTACCACGAAACGGTATTGGGACTGTTTACGGTGACACCTATGCACGTACCTTACTTCCCCGGTTTTTACAAAGTGCCCTTTATGCGGAGGATACCCTAAAGATCACATGGGGAAATATGGGTGATAATTCATCCATCGGAAGTGAACTCTACTATAGAAATATCTCCGGTACGCAAAAAAAACTAATGATAAAAAACAATGCAGAAACAACGATTATCCTTGATTATGACTCTGAATCCGGAGGGCCGGTAACTTATAGGACAATTTATGTTCCGCCAATGTCGATTGATACGTTCTATACAAACATGCAGACAGTGGCTGTAAAGGGTGCTCCTCTCCATCTCCCGAAAGCAGGCTGGACAGCAACTGCCTCAAGCTTCGATTCACGCACGGGATCATCATATCGCCCACCTGCACATACTATCGATAATAATCTAACGACGATCTGGGTAAATCAGATTTCACCTCAAACATATTACCCTCACACGCTTACGATTGATATGGGTAGTATTATTGAGAATGTTTCCGGTATTTCTTTAATTGTCGAAAGACGAAATGAAACCCCAAAATCAATCATAGTGGAGGTTAGTCAAAACGGAAATGACTGGAACCCCATGGGGACATATAATGTGGAAAATATTGCAACTACTATTCAGACTTTCGATTTCCATCAAGATCAGAACATCAGGTTCTTCAGAATGACAGCAATAGCACCATGGGGATCTACCAACAATATAGCAATTACCGAGGCTGGAGCCTATACTTACACCCGTTAAATATAAATAATTAAACAATAAAAAATCGATTTCTCTTTTCTTTCAAATCCTGGTCCACTCCGGAAAGTTGGCATACCCTGACTTTTCCGGGGTGGATACAGGGTTGTTCAATTGGAAATGAAACCTGTATATTCTCACTATTACGAAAACTCCAGTCTGTATCCTGGTTCGATACTGAACATATGCGCCGGAAGAGATTAAAAAGGTCTCATCGATGCGGGCTCAAATTCATTAAGAAAATGACACGACTTACTAGTCTTATCATTGCATTAACGTGCTTGTATACTACGGGATGTGACAATAAAGATGAATCACCCAAAAAATTCATTCTTATAAATGGTGTGAGTGGCACACAGGAATCATTTCAGGAAATTAAAAAAACGTTTGAGACAGGCAAAAAAAATGATATTGCTGTTGGCATTGGTTTTATAGTTTCTTACCTGCATTATAAACCTGCCGAAGTCGAGCTGAAATTAATAAACTATCTTTCACTTTCCGAGCAATTTGAATTGCCTGTGATTATTCAATTGGATGGAGAACAGTGGTGGGAGTACCGGTCTGATTTGTGGAATTGGTGGGATGAAAATATACCGGGTTACAACCCGGAAAACAAAAAAAATGTAGAATGGTTCAACTGGAGCCCGGATTCAGCAATGAAGGTCGGCTGGCGCAATTGGGGCCGCCAACTCCGTGTTCGTCCTGCCCCCAACCTGATGAGTACGGTGTACCGTGAATCCTGTCATGCGGGAATGGGAAGATTAGTGCCCATTATTGTAAACTGGTGGAAAAATCTTCCCGAAGAAAAGAAATACCTGTTTGTGGGAGTCAAAGTGGGATGGGAAAGTTCCATAGGAGTGAATACATGGTACTATCCGAATGGAAATGCATTGCTTGACGAACCGGAGCCAAATGATCCGGATTATGGAATAAACATGGACTTACTGCCAGACCGCGGTGTAAAAACGATTGGTTATGCCGCTGTTAGTACGCTCGGATTGGCCGTTTCAGGTCAATTACAGGAAGAAGACATCACAAAAGTGGTCCGGATACACCTCGAAGATTTGAGCAAATTCCTTGTAGATAATGGGATTCCAAGGGAGAAGATATTCACCCATTGTGGGGGATGGAGCCAGGGCGAGACATTATATTCGGCAGCTGTAAATCAATACTCTTGTCCGGGATGGAGCTTTTATGATCATGCTGCAAACCCAAAAAATGACGTTACGGCTATGAAGGCGCTCGAGTTAAGCGATGCGCCTTATTGGGGAGCCGTCGAATGGTTGTACGTGGGAGAGCATTCAGAAGCAGATTGGGAGAATGCGCTACAGAATACACTGATCGACAATAGGGTGAGGTACATGTGTATTTATAATTGGAATGACATTAAAAAGAATCAGAATGCCATATCAGCCATACATATGATCACAAAAAAATGAGATAGTATCCTCTTAATTTTCAAATGTATATCAGTATTACAAACAATGGATCAAATAATATAAAGATGAGAAATAAAGTTATAGTTCTTGATATTATATTTATTTTTTTGATGTTCTCCAATAGTTTCGCCCAAAATAATGAATATGATTACGCCAAACATGCCGATCCATTTTGGGGTGCTGCCGAAGATTGGTGGACAGGCGGACATACGTTTGCCGGTGCAGCAATGCCATTTGGTATGGTCAAACTTGGCCCGGACTGTAATAATAAAAATACCAATTCAGGATACGACAGAAATGGGAAAATACATGGATTCAGCCACACGCATGCCTCTGGAGCAGGAGGAAATCCAAAATATGGCAATATCCTGGTAATGGCAACCCGCGGTGAAATTGATGTAAACAACTATGGATCTGAAAGAATAAATGAATTTGCAGAACCCGGTTTTTTTTCAGTCGACTATACAGATTATAATATCAATGCTGAATTCACAGTTACTCATAGTGTAGGATTTCATAGATATCGATTTAATGAAGGAGGGCAATCAAATATCTTGTTTGACCTTGGGAGTTACCTGACATGGGTAGACGATGACTGGACCCAGGAGTTTGTAGGTTCCGGAATCCAGATTATCTCCGACACAGAAATTCAGGGTTACTCCCGGATACGCAAAGGTTGGGGAAATGGGGACGCATATACAGTTTACTTTTATGCCGTTTTGGATACTCCAGCACAAAAAACAGGCACATGGAAATCAGGTAAAATCAATCCGAAGTCAAACAGCGAGGCGGATACAGGGGATCCTGTTGGAGGATATTTTTCTTTCGATGCAGAAAAAGGACAAGTTATCAGTGTAAAAGTCGGAATATCGTTCCTCGGAGTTGAAAAAGCAAAAAGTAATATTTCCAAAGAAATAGATCATTGGAATTTTTCTAAAATAAAGGATGATGCCTATAATGCATGGAATAAAGAACTTGGTAAAATCAAAATTCAACAAACCAACAAGGACTATTTGGAAATTTTCTATTCAGCATTATACCATGCATTTTTACAACCGACCGACCGTACAGGAGAGAACCCAAAATGGAATTCCGATAAACCATATTACGATGATTTTTATTGTATCTGGGATACTTTCAGGGCAACCCACCCTCTCATCCTGCTGATAAATCCTGAACGTCAGGCTGGTATGATCAACGCGCTTCTTGATATCTATAAAAATGAAGGTTACATGCCCGATGCAAGAAGTGGGAATTCTACCGGGATAACACAAGGGGGTAGCAATTCGGATGTATTGATTGCCGATGCTTTTGTAAAGGGATTAAAAGGGATTGATTATAGCGTGGGATTAAATGCAATGATAAAAAATGCAGAAGTTCCTCCTGGTGGTGAGGAAGATAAGTATGGTCGTGCGGGAATACCTGATTATAATTCATTGGGATACCTCGCGCCGGAACACAAGCGAGCTGGTAGCCGGACCATGGAGTATGCTTTTAATGATTATTGTATTGCAGTGGTTGCCGATGGGCTGGGGAAAAAGTCGGTTGCGGATAAATATCTCAGGAGATCAGATAACTGGAAGAATTTATGGAATACATTTGTTGAGGACGAGGGTGCGAAAGGGTTCATTATACCAAGAGATCGTGATGGGTCATGGCAATTGGACTGGGATCTACATCATGTAGGCAGCCTGGATGATTGGCTTTATGAAGGTAATTCATGGGAATATTCTCTTTATGTTCCTCACAATATTGCAGAATTAATTCATTATTGTGGTGGAGCAGAAAGGTTCGAACAACGATTGGATACCTTTTTCACAAAGAAGTCCGTTAGTACCAATCCTCATACCTCCGGTTATTATAATGTAAGCAACGAGCCCGGTTTTCTTACGCCATTATTGTATAATTATATTGGCAAACAATGGAAATCTGCAAGGCTGATTCATCGAATCATGCGTGAAAACTACACTACCGGAATTGATGGATTACCTGGAAATGATGATTCAGGGAGTATGTCCGCATGGTACGTCTTCCATACGCTTGGGTTTTATCCAGTCGCTGGAACGGACGTGTATTTAATCTCGTCACCCAAAAATCAAAAATCAGAAATCATCATCTCCGATAATAAGAAAATCATAATAAATGCAGAGGGGGTGAATGATAAAAATATATACATACAATCCTGTAAACTGAATGGGAAGCCTTATAACAGGTGCTGGTTTCGCCATTCAGATATTATAGATGGTGCGGTTATTGATTTTATCATGGGAGACAAACCTTCAAAATGGTCAATGAATGGAGAATTGCCCCCCTCTTTATCTTATCAATATTAATTGATTCCAGGCCCTTGTGTCTGAATTTGTAATTGTATGCAAAAACAGTGTCTGATAAGCGGGTGTCTGATACTTGCGCCGACACGCCCCCTTTAAAATGAAACCTGTATATTCTCACTATTACGAAAACTCCTGCCTGTTTCATGGTTCGATACTGAACATCATGGGAACAGGATTCGATATAATCTTCATAGGCAAAAGTAAGAGTGACGCCACCAAAATATGGGATCAGATTTCCTCGTTATTGGAATTGTTACATGCCAGATTAAACCGATTCGATGAAAGCAGTGAAATTGCTTTTGTGAATCTGAATGCCCATAAGCAAGCCATAAAAACAAGCGATTATTTATGGGAGATATTATCCGATAACCAGCAGTATTTTGAGCAAACGAACGGAATATTTGATATTACTCTGGGTAACTTTTCACAAATAGAACTGAATGAAACCGAAAAAACCGTTTTTTTCCGGTCAGGCAATACAAAAATCGATTTGGGAGGATATGCAAAAGGCTATGCTATTGAAAAAATAAAAAAGATTCTAATCAATAACAATATTCGTGACGCATTTGTAGATTTTGGCAATAGCTCCGTATTGGCAATGGGAAAACATCCCCATGGAGATTCATGGAAATTGATAATTAAAAACCCTTTTGATCAAAATATTATTCTCAACGAGGAAGAATTAAGCAATAAAAACATATCTACATCGGGGAATATGCTAACTCATACGATGCATATAAAAAATACCAGAACCGGTAAATTCAACGATGAAAGGAAAATGGTTACGGTAATCTCTGATAATGCCATTGAGGCCGAAGTCATCAGCACTTCGTTAATGATTGCTCAACCCGATGAGGTTGACTCAATAATACAACGATTCGATATAGATAAATATAAGATATACTATTTATAGATTCAGATAAATACGATGAAAGAAGAAAAACAGGTAGACCTGGGCTTACGCCAATTTATAAAAAATTTAGGTTATATCGCTGGTGGTACGGCCATGTTAGGGACAACCCCCTGGCTTCAGTCTTTTACAACTGATGCATTAAAGGAAATCAAAGGTGAAAAAGCCCGGATCGGACTAATCAGAACCGGTTCAAGGGGAGTTTACCATATTCACAACCTGCTCACTATTCCCCATGCGGAAATTATCGCCTTATGCGATGATTATGAACCGAATCTGAAGGCAGCATCTGAGTTATGCCCGAATGCAAAAAAGTACACTGATTACCGAAAACTACTGGAGTCAAACGAAATAGACGGGGTAATAATTTCCACCCCGTTACACTGGCATGCCCCAATGGTCTTGGATGCATTGGCAGCAGGCAAACATACTTTCTGCGAGAAATCCATGGCGCTGACCATGCAGGAATGTAAATCTGTTTATGACACTTATCTCACTTCCGACAAGGTGCTTTACTTTGGAATGCAGCGCCTTTTTGATGAAAAGTATATCAAAGCGATACAAATGATTCACAGCGGAATAATCGGAGATATCGTGGGAATACGATGTCATTGGTTTCGAAACCATGATTGGCGGCGTCCGGTTCCTTCATCCGAATTGGAGAGGAAAATTAACTGGCGGCTTTATCGGGAATCATCCGCAGGATTGACCACTGAATTAGCTACACACCAACTCGAAGTATCGAACTGGTCAATGAAAAAGATACCGGAATCAGTTGTCGGATTAGGGGATATTACTTTCTGGAAAGACGGCAGGGAGGTATATGACAGTGTCAGTCTTACTTATCGGTACAGATCGGGGGTGAAAACTACTTACGAATCACTCATCGCCAACCGGTTTAATGGAATGGAAGAACAGATACTCGGACACAAAGGGACGATGGAACTTGCAAAAGGAGAATATTTTTTCGAAGAAGTAGCTCCGGCGCCTGGTATCCTCCAATTGATACACGATATCGAATTGAAACTATTCAGCGCTGTTCCGATTGCAGGCCCCAGTTGGATACCGGAAACCGCAAAAAGACAGAAACCCAATTACGTGATGAATGGTTTTACTCACACAACAAGCGGAAGCTCAATGATTGGTGCGGATAAGGATGGTTCGGATCATTTAATTTCGGCTTTCTGCCAGGCTGTAATAACCGGAGAAAAAGCAAAAAATATAGTGGAGGAATGTTATGCTTCCACAATGCTTTGCCTGATGGGTAACCAGGCAATGGCGGAACAACGCAAAATTGATTTTCCCCAAGAATATATCATTCCTTATTTAAAGTTTTAGACTATGAGAGAATTTGTGATCAGTCCGAAATATCTGAAAAGAGAAATTCTCATACTGCTGTTTTGTTTTATTTTTTCGTTTCCGTTGAATATCCTGGGGATTATTCTCTACAAAACGCCCTGGCACGAAATTTTTACACAGTTAGGATACGTTGTTATCATCTCATTTGTATTCTATTTTACTGTTACGCTTCTGCGGTTGATTATTTTTTTATTGTATACTTTTTTCAAAAGGTTGTGGGGCCGACTCCATTCTAAAGCTTAAAGCACGAAAAAACGAAGAACGCAAAACAAATTATGGAAAAGACCTGGCGCTGGTTTGGCAGAAAAGATATAATTACACTCGATAGGCTCCGTCAGATAGGGGTGGAAGGAATAACGTGCCTGTGTATACTGGTTGCGATGTGTAGTAATAGTAACGGGAATGACCAAAAATCAGGATATATATTTGATGGAGCAGGAATAACCAGGAAAAATCTTGAAAACTATCTCGACAGGTCGGTTACAATGGCGGAGTTCTTAACAGTAGACCCTTTTTGTAACGACGCCCCTTATCCCGATAAGGGACGGGATATAAAACTGATACAAAATATGGGTGCCAAATTTATTGGACGATCTATTTATCGTTGGGGTGACGAAGAAGCATTGAATAATCCTGTTTTTTTAGATAACGCGAAAATTCTGGCAGCCAAAGTACACAAAAATGATCCTGATGTTATTTTTCAGGCAGCGCTTTTTGAAGCGGTAAGTGTCGAAGTAAACAATATCAGTATTCCTGAATGGGTTTTTGCTGAATTGGGTATGTCTGCCGAACAACGTAATTTCCGCTATGAGGATATGTTGAACCCGAATGGAAAATTTGTTGGGTTTTGGAACGAAAAGACAAGTGTTCCCGATATAACCAGAACAGAAACACAATTGTGGTTTATGTTTTTAGCTGGCTCTTATATCAATATAGGTTGCGAAGCGCTTCATCTGGGGCAAATCGCCCTGATAGGCATGGAAGATCAGAATTACGGACACTGGACGAAAGTGCTTGATAAGATACGGAGTTATGCAGGAAAACATGCCCGCAGAAACTGGGTATTACTTGATGCGCATACACCCTTTGGAGGGATGGTCGTTGATGGAAAAAGCCTGTTGGATTTCAACTCTTTCCCTTTGCGGATAAAAGAGATCCCGGAGAAACCGCAACATTGTATTTTAGAAAAAGGATATATCGACGCTTTTTTCGGCCGTAGTGAAGGAGGTATGACTCCTTCCGGATGGTATTGCGAATCGCTGCCCTATTTAGTTGAGTTTGATAATTTCGGAGTGAGTGATACCCCGGGACAGGCAACCGTCGATTCTCATTTTGTATGGGGATATGATGAAATTACATGGTTCTGTCTTCAGAACGAAGCATATCAAAAAGATTGGTTGCGTTACGCCTATAATTGGATACGGAAGAACGACCCCAACGGATTCCTGCAGATGCCCGTCTGCCGGATCATGGTTCCCGGAAGCGGTCAACCTGTCAGAAAATGCCATGCCAATACGCGCACCCCTGATTTTCCGGAGGGGATGGATCTGGAAGAAACAATTAAAGAGATATGGCAGTAATGATGTTTACATTACTTTTATGAGACATTCTCCGGATCCGGTTGTTGCGGGGCTTCATTCAGCACCATCTCATAAGGAACCCAGATAAAATACGGGATGGTCGCCTTCACGTCGTTCCACGCCTGTTCCACGTCGCTCGTATTCATGCAATAGCTGACCAGAAACATTCCATCCCGCTCGTACTGCGGATGCGCCATGGCATTGTATGCGAACAATCTTTCGTCTTCGATCGGCTCCGGCACCGTGTATATCAGCTTCTTATTATGCCAGGGACCCGTCGGGCTGTCGGAAATGAACGTGTATATTTCTTTTACCAGCCTTCCCTGAACCAACAAAATAAATTTATCTTCATAGGGAAAAACGCTGAACTGGGAACTCACGCCCACGTCAATTCCTTCGAGCGGTCGTGTAGCCGCCGGATCTCCGCTCCAATCCGTTCCGTCGAAATATTCCCATTCCTGTAATTTGTCGTCGACCAATTTGGCCCGTGCGGCATGCAGGGTTGCGGAAAAACCTTCCACGTGATTGCCGTAGCAATAATAATAACTCTCGTGTTCATAAAAGCCGAATCCCAGATTAACGCCGTTCACCTTATAGGAATCCACCGGCTCGTCGTCTATAAGGGTATAATCGGGCAGGCGCAGGCGGAAATAACGCATCTGGTTGGCACGGAATCCCCACATGTCCGGCTTTTCGAAAACGATCTGCGTCATCAGCACGTGCAGAATATTGTTTCTAACAAATCCGTGGTGCGGCCAGTAAACAGTATTATGTCCGTCCACTTTCTCACTGACCACGACCGGGGCGGGGCTCTCCAGCGTACCGGTGTGAATGGTCCGGGCCTTTTCGCCGTCCAGTTCCACGATCAGGTTACCGAATACCATCCGGGACTTTTCCCTATCACGTTTCCCGTCTACGATCCTTCCCATGAAAGAATCCCCGAAAAGCCAGAGGCTCTTGTCCTTTTTGATCGGAACAGAAATCGCGCCATCTCCTCCCGACCATACGCCAGAACCATCACCGGGAATCAGCATTTTTATCATCGTCGTATCCACAACGACGTCGCGGGGTTCGGAGGGCTTTTTCACATCCCGGCACATGGAAAAACACACTGCCAAAGGCAACAGAAGCAGGATAAATCTCATTTTCATACGCAGCAAACTTTCTTTTAAATAAAATCTTCCCGCATGGGGCTGAAGGCATCTATTAACATTCCCGGCTCAATGCATTTCGTACTGTGCACTACATTCGGGGGAATATATATTCCATCCCCTTCTTTGACCTTTTTCGTGATCCCGTCCACGGTGAATTCAAAAACTCCACTTGCCACGTAGGTACTTTGAGAATGATAGTGAGAATGTTCAGAACCTACCGCTCCTTTTTGAAATTCTACTTTTACAAGCATAATTTGGGTATCAAATCCTATAATTTGCCTTCGTATCCCATCGCCGGCCGGATACCACGAAATTTCATCCTTAAATAAAAATAAATCACTGCAAGTTTCCATAAAAAAATAATTGAATTAACAATTAGCACCTTCTTCTTCCATCGATATCTTGAAAATCAACTTTAAATATCTTATTATCAGCAATGGTAATAGTCGCACCTAATGTGGAATAATTACAGGTAACTTCCTCTATATCAATATTTTTTATCGGGTTTAACTCCCTTTCGGTCCAATCACTGTCATCCATCTTGTGTAGCATAACCGTCACGAGTAATTCCATAGGAGGGTTCTTGTCAAGACATTTTTTTCGGGCAAATATAACCGTACTTTCATCTGCTTCTGTATTCCGGTTCGAATGAACAAGGCTTTCGAGTTGATCCCAGCCCGTATAAGATATTAAAGCCAGGCTCCTGCCGGGAATAGAAGCTGTAATTACCTTCCTGTCGCCCTTCTCAAACTGTTTAACCACAGCGTTTTTTCCATCTAAGTGAGGTAAACCATAATGTCCGAGAGTAATTTCGTATTCAAAGGCCAAGCGTGTACGATCTACCCTGATAACTCCTCCGGGAATAGCGATTTCTGCCAGGTCGAGAATATATCCAACCCCGTTATTGGGAGGCTTGCGCATTATAGCTTGCCGGTACAATACGTCGTCAATAACTCCATTGAATACCATACTTTGCGAAATCGTGAATTTTTGATTTTCCAGCGCGTCATTGTCGACAGCTAGCCCGGTAAGGTAAAAATTCACATCATCTCCTCTCAAGTCGCGGGGATCAAGACTGCGGTAACAGTACTCCATGGCAGTACCTCCGGAAGGATCATGATCTTCCCATGGAAAATGTGTATTATAAGATAACTTTGAGTAATTTGGGTCATCGTAATACACCTTCCCGGGAATTATTTCTGAAGTTCCCGTTTTTCCATGGTTTACCAACACGAGCCCCGGATTCTCAAGCACCAATTTATTAGAATCATTGCCAAGGGATTCCCAGAGACCGTCATTTTCCTTTGCTGTCCAGAAGGGCGAATCCTCAGGAAGAGCCAAGCAAATAAAGGGAAGGAACATCAAAAATGGACTTCCGGCGCAACTGTAGTTTTGCACCATATACTCCCTCTGTCCATAAAATCCCAGACTAGGAATTTCATTGTAATAAAAATCTTCACGTGTTACGAACTGCAATAAGGAGCCTGAGCAAAGACGCCTGGCCCATCCCGGATCCAGTAATTCCGGGTTTTTCAGCATAAACGAGACCGGGAAAGCCCCTGATACCCAAGTCCGGTAACAGATACTCCGTGACCACATGTTTATATATCCATCACGACCAAAAAAACTGGGCAACGACTTCATGAGTTGCTGTGCAGACCTTTCAATTATTTCAGCAATTTCGGGATAATATTCGTCTCCGAATGTTCGATTCCATATGGTTGTATAGACAATAAAAAGGCTGATTGAGTAATAATTATACGTTTGCTCTAAATACCACCCGTTCCCTGAATGGTAGGACGCTATCCATAGTAAATGACTTTTTAACAGCTCGTCATCAATTTTATAGCCATGTTTCTTTAAAAAGGAAAGAGTCACAATGTTAAAAATACGCCAGTTGTTTTGTGTAGTTCGGTGGTGAGCCCATTTTGAGATGCATTCAACCATCTCATTTTTTTGTCCTTCGGTATAGTGTGTCCAGATAGTATCCGGCATCAGAAGTAACGTCTTGAATAATCCTCCAAACTCGCAAGTGAATTGATAATTGGAGTCGGGCAGCTCCTCTGGTAGCGGTATTGAATTGGGGTGACCGGGTGTAAAAGCTCTGTAAAAGTGTAAAGAATAATAATCTCTCAGATTAATTCCTTTGATCGTAGCTTCAGGATCAATCTGTATCAGCGGACCTGCTAATGTAAATGTCCGTTCTAAAGCCTCAAAATCAGCCGCCCGATATCGCCACTCGGGTGCGTTTGGCTGAGGGTAAGTCTTACCCGGGACAATAGGGAAACTCATATGCTGATCCATGGAATCAACGTGAGAAAAAGCTCCCTCCAGAAGAAATTTTGCCAAATCAATGTAATGCTCTCTTGTTATACCTGTCATAGGGCTTAACTCTAGGTCAGGATTTGTTATTTCAAATTTTCTTTTCATTGGAGTTATATTAAATATTTTGTAAGTTCAATCGTATTATCATTTTTTCATTTATACAAAAATATAGGTTTATAGCGTTAAAATAGGATATAATATTTGCATAAAAATGTATTATCTTTGCCAGTAGAGTGTCCATCTCTGTTTTACAGATAAACGGCACAACAGTCTCCAACAATTGGAATGTTTTTTATGAAATAAGTGCTAAAAATAGGGTTACCATGCAATTATGCTAGCGGGGAAGTCTGATTCGAGGGCGTTGATTCCGAGAAATAAGAAAATTATCGCAGGCGGCATCGCAAACCTCCATGCGGATGTTTGTCCGATGGACAAGGCAACAATATTATTCTAAGCAAGCAAACCGATAGCCAGGATTACACCATCGCGACAAAAGGAGATGAATATGCGTTTGTGTATCTTCCGCATGGAAATAAAGTGGAGGTATCGCTGGAAAAAATTCCCGGAACGAAAAAAATAAAACTTATCTGGTTTGATCCCCGGACAGGCAAAAAAACCGAAATAGGAGTCAAAGCAGTCAAAGCCTCTTTCGAGGCAAATCTGCCGTCATCAGGGAAAAACAATGACTGGATATTGATTATGGAAAGAAACTGATGGAAGCAAGGGGAACGCTTGCAGGATTACAACCTTTTTGCCATTTGTTCTTCGAGTTTCTCCAGGTCTTTCGTGAAGTTCCTAATCCCTTCCGCCAGTTTTTCTGTCGCCATGGCATCTTCGTTTATCATCCACCGGAATATTTTTTCGTCTATACTGATTTTTTCAGCCTCCGATTGCCTGGCGGCCTCTTCATTTAATTTCTGTTGCAAAACACCTTCGGTATTCTCCAGCTCTTTGAGGAACTTTGGAGCGATAGTCAACAATTCACATCCGGCAAGCTCCACTATTTCATCGACATTACGAAAGCTGGCTCCCATTACCTGGGTCTTATAACCGAATTTCTTATAATAATTGAAAATCTTTTTCACAGAAAGTACTCCCGGGTCTTCATGAGCAGCAATTTCCGCGACACCCCGTTCTTTTTTATACCAATCCAGGATCCGCCCCACAAAGGGAGATATCAGACGGACGCCTGCTTCGGCACAGGCAACCGCCTGGGCGAAAGAGAAGAGAAGGGTAAGGTTACAATGAATTCCTTCTTTTTCAAGTACCTCGGCCGCCTTTATCCCTTCCCATGTAGATGCCAGTTTTATCAATACCCGCTCTCTCGAACTTCCTGATGCCTCATAGAGAGTGATCAACTCCCGTGCTTTGATCACCGACGCTTCCGTGTCGAAAGACAATCGTGCGTCCACCTCGGTAGAAGCCCTTCCGGGAACGATCTCCAAAATCTTTAACCCAAAATTCACAGCCAGCTTGTCCATCGCTTTTGTCAGTTGTCCGGATTTACCGGTCATCTGCTTCTTGCCGTATGCAATCGCATCATCCACCAGCGAAGCATACTTCGGGTCTTGCGAAGCGGCGTAAATCAATGAGGGATTCGTGGTTCCATCAACCGGTTTATATGCTTCAATGGATGCAAAATCACCTGTATCGGCCACCACTTTGGTGTACAGCTTCAGTTGCTCTAATAAATTCATGGGTTATCGATATTTAGTGGATCATCCCTTAAAAATGCAATATGGTCATTTTACATTAAATGCGACCCGCAATTCGTCGATCTCCTTGTCACCCATGGGTTGCAGGGATCCGATCGATGAGGCCATCACGAGCGAATTGGCCGAAAACTCGGCCACTTCCAGATAGTCGAACGTATTCAGCAATTTATCGCCTGTGACAAAGACGCTGTCATTTTCCACCAGAATGACGCGGTTGTGGTTGAACATTTTCGCCACACTGTCCACATCATTATAGATCAGCCCGAAAGGGATGGAGGGGACATCCTGCAGGAAGATCCAGCTTTCGGGGATAGTACGCACATCGAATTTCGTTCCGCTCACCGCATGGGCCATCAGGTTCACCGGCTGTGTGCAGATAATGGAATTGATGTGCGGGTTTAGTTGGTAGATACGTTGATGCAGGGCTACCGACCTGCTGGGTATTTTCCCTGCTTCCGCCATCCCGTTCTTTATCTGCACAATGTCGCCGGGCACAATATCCCAACGCGCCACATTGCGGGGGGTGATCAGAAAATCATTCCCTTTCCAACGGACTGAAACCGTACCGTAAGTCGATATCATCAACCCCTGGTCACAGGCCCGGCGGATAATATTGACCATCTCCGTCCTGATTGCCCGCTCATCTGAGGGATGTTCAATATCCATGAAATGAGAAATATTGGATGGAAGGTGATTTACATATTGCGCTACCTCCTTGTCGGTCAGATAATTTACCTGCCCCAATCTTTTGGCGTTCACAATGGTGCGACAACAGAATTCCAGCGTTTCGAACCGCTGATAAGCATCCATCATATCGGCCCCGCCCAATACCACACCGTGATTCTCCATGATCACCGCTTTATAACGGATATCCTTAAATTCATAAGCGATCTTTTCGCCCAGATCATCACTGCCGGGAGTACCGTAGGGTGCGAAACCGATATCCCCGCAAATATTGTGAGCCTGCGGCACAATTTTGGTATCCGGCACAATACCGGCAATGCTGAAAGCAACCAGTGCAGGCGGATGAGCATGAATGATAGCCGTTATTTCCGGTCTAGCCTCATAGATAGCCTTATGAAAAGGGAGTTCAGAGGAAGGCCTGTGCAGGCCGATAACGGTTCCGTCCTTTTTTACCTGCATGACATCTTTCGTAGTGAGAGAACCTTTATCCACCCCCGAGGGAGTAATCCAGATATCTCCGTTCTGGTCCCTGATGGAAACATTACCGCCCGAAGTAGTGGTCATTCCGCTACTGTATATTCTTCCGATGATCACATTGATCTGTTCCACCGGATGCATCAAATTTATATCTAATTGTTTCATTTTTTATAGAATAAAGAATAAAGAGTAAAGAGTAAAGAACAAAGACTTTATAAATTAAAAACTAAAAGTGAAAAACTAAAAACTTAATCACTTCTCCGCTTCTTTACTTCTCCATTTCCTGTTTATTAATTTCCTGCCTTCCCGATTCTATCTTTTATCGTGCGAAGCACACTATCTTTTTCACATTAACAGACCGGTATTTGCCAGTAAAAAAGTCTCCGCTTCCACGCTCCACAACCCTTTGTGGCGGCTACAGATAGCAGCCAGTTCCTTAAAAAATTCGTTGGTTTCACCCAAATGGGCAAAATCGGATATCGGAGTGAGCGGCATATCTATATGCGTATAGATCAGCTTTTTGCCTCCTGGAATATGGGGCAGATTATTGGTTGCGTCGGCTACCGCGTTCAGTCCCCCTATATGGGTGATCAGCCCGGCAGGATCAAGTCCCTTACCCATGATATCGAGCGCTTCCACCATATCGTCGTTATTTCCTCCGCTGGTACCGACGATATGTGTATAGGCATAGTGTACATTGTAGAAGTTGAACATGGCGCTAAACTTCGGATCACTGGGACCGGCAAAAAAATTCAGACAACCATCGAACGCCAGAATAGCATCTCCCTGCTCCACTACCGGCTTTACCGGTGCGAAGACAAACACATCATCATAACCGGAATCACCACTGATAGCTTTCAGTTCTTTCACCGGATCTTCCATCACTCCCGTATTAATATAACGAAGATCAATACCCCGCGAAGCGGCAAACTCTACGGTATAGATCGAAGAAGCCCTGTCCAGCCGGGCCTGGTCCATATCGGTGACCACCATCAACGACGGTTTGCGGTCTTCACGATGGAGCACATAATTGATAGCTGCAAGTCCCATCGGCCCTACACCTGCCAGAATGGCCATCTTACCCCCCTCCACGATCTCCATCTTATGCGCATAGCTGCCGGGAGTGGTATGGTAGTTGGCATGCATCGCGCCGATCACGCACGAAAGCGGTTCCGCCAGCGACGCGGGATAATATCCCTCGCCGGTATAGGTCAGTAAGCAGTCCTGCTCCATCACTTCATTGGGAATGACCACATAGGTTGCATCTCCGCCTATATACCTGTAACTATATCCGGGGGCGCTCAGTATTCCCACAGGGCCGTTTTCGTAGTAGAGCGCCGGCTGAATGGAGAACTTATCTCCGGCCTTGAATCTGTGTTCCCATTTGGAACCCACTTCCAGCAACTCTCCTGCAAACTCATGGCCGATAATGATGGGATTCTCCGCTACATCGCCGGGAATCCGTTTATGCTCCGTTCCCTGCGAAGAGGCTTTGTAGGATGACATGCACAAAGAGTCGGTTACTACTTTGGCCAGTATCTCATTCTCTTTAATAGACGGCAAGTCAAACTCTTCCAGACGAAGGTCTTTTTTGCCATATAGTCTCACTGCTCTCGTTTTCATACGATTATTTTACTTTTTTTATTTCGGTGCATGGAACCGGAACGATCAGCCACAAGTTCCTCTGATTTATTCCGGTATCTTAAGATTATGCATTTCAACATATCTCGTCGTGTCTTGTATCTTGGCTCTTGATTCTTATATCTATGAAAGCATCACCTGCCCGCCGGTAATAGGCAATGCCTGCCCCGTCTCACCGCACTGCTCCATCAGATAAAGCACCCCCTTAGTTACATCTTCAGGCGTACAACCTTTTCCCATAGGCACTTTAGACAGATAGAACGCTTTTACATCTTCTATTGTTTTTGCTCCCGGCACTTTCCCCGCTCTCAGGTATTGCACGAAGAGCCCGTTTTCGGGATCGCTCCAGAGGGGCCCTTCATAAAAGTTTCCGGGGCAAACAGCGTTGACTTTAATACGGTATGGTGCAAGCTCCAGCGCAAAGGACTGAGTGAGTCCGATACCTCCGAATTTCCCTCCCGCATAGGCAAAATTGGCTTTACTCCCTTGCAGTCCCGATTTCGAATTGATCTGAATGATATCGGCATAGTAATCTCCGGAACCATATTTCGCCTGCAATTTCATGATCTTGCTGACGATTTTTGTACAGTAAAAATAGGCGTTATAATTTATTTTGGTGACAAAATCAAAATTCTCGGGCGTCATATCATCCAGACCACCCGCACGAAGTACACCGGCGTTACTGACAAAGCAATCGATCGCTCCGAAATGGCACACGGTTTCGTGGATAAGATTTTCCAGACTTGCCGTCTCGGCCACGTTCGTTTTTACAAAAAAGGCCCTGTTGCTTTTCGCAATACGATTAAATTCTTCGGCTGTCGCCCTGCCTGCTTCCTCATTCAGGTCGGCGATCACAATATTGGCTCCTTCCTGCAACAGGCAACGCCCGATTCCTTCTCCAAAACCCTGCGCGGCACCGGTAATAATGATGGTCTTATTTTCCGCACGCCCCCGGGACATTCCTGCTGATACACTACGGCGGTAGTTTTCCACTTCCCAATTGTCTATAAAATCTATCTGCTCCTGCGTCATCGGATGCGGACCGCCGAATGATTGCGAGAGGAATGCCACTTTCATCGCATCTTCAAACACATCCAGAATGATATCGCACTGTCCGGCATTGTCACCTATGGCCACCAATCCAATCCCTTTTATCAGCAATACCTTGGGTTGATAGCCCAGTTTATCCGTAAAAGCGGGAATCGTTCTTCCGGCTTCCTCCAGCACTGCTTCGGGTGTCTCGTCGTTCAGGAATATATAGTTAGATTTGCAATATACAATGGCATCGGGAGTAAAAGGCTTGGCAATATCCTTCTGATATTCCATACTATCATAAAAGTATTTGATCAGTTCGTTTTTCCTTACCTTCAGCGTTTTCAACCCGTTCCCTGACAGCATCATCCTCAGTGCAGGCAAAATTTCTTCCGTACAGCGGCAAGTGTCCCTTTCTCCGGCGGATAAAGGCGTAGAAACAGCCTGTTCCAACTTTTGAAGGATATCGAAATAGATCGACTGGATCTCTGCGATAGTCGGAGCAGCGACAAAAATACCGTGGTTCTGCAACCATATCACCTGAGGTTCCTCATCATATGCCGAGCGGTACTCTTTGATCCTGTCATACACCTTTTTGAACAATACATAACCCGGATCGGTATACTCCACATAGAGCGCTTTTTCGCCAAAAAGCCTTTTCAGTTCAGACTCCGCATTTTGAGCGCACATCAATCCGTTCACAACCGTCGGATGCAAATGTACTACAAAGGGATAGCCGATCACATTATGCATGGAGGTCTCCACCGACGGCCGTTTCCCTTTGGTGAGGGTAGCCTCGGCCAGATCATTTTTCACCTGTTCTTCCCGCTCTGTCGGATCCGGGCTATACGCTTTCTCCGACATCCTGTCGAGTTTGCTTCTGTCGAGTACGGCAAAACCGTCCTCCGTAATCGTCGCCAATGCAGCGCCGCTGGCCTTCACCCATATCTTCTCTTTATTCTTGTAGGATGTATTACCGCCACCGGCTATCACGAAACGACTATCTTGTCCGTAGAATCGTGATATATAAATTAAATCCCGTATTTCAAAAATTCCGTCCTCAGGAAGAAAGGCTTGAGAATGTTGTTCCATCTTTATCCTATTTTTTTATAAGTACCCATTTGAAATTAGCCTGAACTATCCCCGCATATATTCTGGTGGTAATTATATTTTTATCTGAAATAATAATCAAAACTATCTACCGTCTTATACTTAGTCTGACAAATTTTCACTTAACGGTGGTGTTTACAAAGAGCTGGTCTCCCAAAGCCTCCAGCTCAGACCGTTTAGAACGGTCGGCATAACCGTTCTGATCTACGTATCCGTTCAATCCCTGCTTTACTAAATGCTGATGCGCCGCGATCACACATGCCCCTTTGTAATTAATTTCCATAAGTTTATCAGTCAAAGGTACCCCTCCCCGGGCAAACAGTTCAACCGGCTCCATAGCGGGCGTGTTGTGTTCACTGCCGAAGGTTACTACAAAACCTTGTTCATAGAGATAGGCGGCATATTTTTCCAAAAGCCGGACATCATTACGGGTGGTAATAAATTCAGCCGAGTGGAATCCCCGTTCGGTAAGTTGTTTTGCCACTCGCTCCGGATCATTCTCAAAGTCGGTATAGTTGCCATTCGCATCATCTGCCAAAAAAGGATAAGTAGGAATTCCACCGGCAGCGATGATAATTTCCTGTACGGTCTCCATCGGCAGAAAAGCGGCAGCATCTTCCGGGACGAACGCTGCCCCACCCGCTTTCAACAGGTTACTGCGGATTTCATTTTCCACACCGGCAAAATCATCCAACGAAGATTTCAACAATTTCCCGTCAAAGAGTTTATCCAATAATTCCTTTATCCCGGATTCGTCATTGTCACAAGCCTTATATACACTCATGCGTAATGCTTTTGCCAAATGGCGTTCGCGAATCAGCCCTTTTGTCAATTCGTCCGTTAGTTGTTTGAAATCAAGGGTAAAACCACAATTTTTCTGTCGAAGCAATTCGTTCAACTTTTCACACATCGCTTCCACCTGTCTATTGGCCTCATTCCGCACATTGGACAGCAACGTCGCGTAAGGTTCCTCCAATCGGAAAGGATGGGATAATCCTTTTCCGCTCAGATAGGTACGCCCCGGATTCGCAGGATCATTCACGCGTAAACCCGCTTTCTGATCCTCTTCGTTCAGGCTGATGAATTCAATACCGAAAAGTGGATAAAGTTTCCGCTTACTACAGCCCTCCGCCCACGCTGAATACCCTTCGGTAGTATAAAAGTCGTTTATCCCTACCACTTTCACCTCCTCGGCAACCGCCCTGTCAAGTGCATCATCGACATCACGGAACGCACTGAAGGAGTAAGGCGTATGTAGATGGGCATTTACTTTGAGGATATCCTCTTCTGTATCTCCGGGGAAAGGACTCCCTGGCTGTAAATCAATGGATCTTGTCTTCATAAAACTTTAAACTGTGTACTACTTTCAGGACGTACGTCAATACAATGGGCATATTGGCATATTACCCTATAATTAATTGGCGGATTCACCCGCCATCCCATTCGCCCATTAATCAGACTCCTTTCTTCGCTCTCCTGATCAATTCCCCGCCGGTAAAGTTCTGCCCGGGAATATAATCCCTGAGCGGCTGGATCCGCTCGTTGACCATATCCAGAAACCAGCTTGGCTGTGGGAAGAACGCTTCTTCCAGCTCGTACGCCGGCGTGATCCAGTTGCGCGAGCCCAGCACGCACACGGGGGCGTCGAGGTAATCGAACGCCAATTGTCCGATATTGGCCGCAAGGTCGTTCAGGAAAGAGCCCCGCGCAGTGGCATCGCCCGCGACAATGATCCTTCCCGTCTTCTTCACCGACTCCACCACTTTTTCATAATTGAACGGTACCAGCGAGCGGGCATCGATCACTTCGGCGCTCATGCCGTATTTCTCCTCAAGCTCCCTGGCGGCATTTAAAGCGGGATAAAGCGTATGGCCAACGGTCAGGAAGGTGATATCCCCGCCCTCTTTCTTCACGTCGGGCTCGCCGATGGGTATCTCGTAGTAACCAGTGGGAACCCCTCCTTTATGGAACTGCTCGCCGATGTCGTATATACGCTGGCTCTCGAAGAAAATAACCGGATCGGTACCCTGCAATGCGGCGTTCATCAAACCTTTGGCATCGTAGGGCGTCACGGGGAAACATACTTTTATACCCGGTATATGGGCTACAAGAGAGGTCCAGTCCTGCGAGTGCTGTGCGCCATATTTGGAGCCTACCGAAACACGGACCACTACAGGCATTTTCAGCACGTTACCGCTCATCGCCTGCCATTTGGGCAACTGGTTGAATATTTCATCCCCGGCGCGGCCGATAAAATCGCAGTACATGATCTCCGGGATCACGCGACCGCCGCACATGGCATAGCCGATGGACGTCCCCACAATAGAGGCTTCCGAGATGGGCGAGTTGAACAGCCGGTGGTAGGGCAACGACTCCGTCAGTCCCCCATAGACAGCAAACGCACCGCCCCAGTCGCGGTTCTCTTCACCATAGGCGATCAGCGAGGCATCTTTATAGAAACGGTCGATGATGGCTTCGAAAAGGCCGTCCCGCAGGTGGTACTGTTTCATCTTGCTGAAAGGCTTGCCTTCGGCGTCGAAAGCAAAACGCTCTTTATTGGCGATCTTCTTCACCCGCGGGTTCTCTTCCAGCGGGATCAGCACTTCCGGCTTTTCATTGGAGAAACTGTCCACCGAACCTCCGGAGAACATCATGTCGCCGATCACCTCCGGGGTCTCCATCTTCGGTGATATTTCATCATCGATCGCTTTCAGGAACATTTCATTGACCAGCGCCCGTATATTGCCGGTGATCGTATCCAGTTCGGTCTGGGTAGCCACTTCTGCTTCCAGGAGCTGCGCCCCGTAGCTGCGGATGCAGTCCTGCGACTCCCAGGCTTCCACTTCTTCCTTTGAGCGGTACGAAGAGGCATCCGAAGGGGAGTGCCCGCTGTAACGGTAAGTCAGGACATCCAGCAATACGGGACCCCTTTTTTCTTCAATCACCTGGCGTTTGCGCTTATAGGCATCAATCACGGCCAGCGGGTTATACCCGTCCACCCGTTCAGCATGCATCTGGTCGGGGTTCACCCCGGCCCCTATACGGGCGGCGATGCCGTAGCCCATCGTCTCCCCGCAGGTCTGCCCTCCCATGCCGTACTGGTTGTTCATGATGTTGATGATCACCGGCAGGCCGCCCTGCATGTCGCCTTCCCAGAGTTCCCTGAACTGGTCCATCGAGGCGAAGGTGATCCCTTCCCATACCGGACCGCATGCCATCGAGGCGTCGCCGATATTGGCTACCACAAGACCGGGCTTGCGGTTCACTTTCTTGTACAGGGCTGCACCGACGGCTATATCCCCCGATCCGCCTACAATAGCGTTGTTGGGGTAGACGCCGAACGGGGTGAAGAAGGCATGCATCGAACCTCCCAGGCCCCTGTTGAAACCGGTCTTACGGGCAAAGATCTCTGCCAATGTACCATACACCAAAAATCTTTTTGCCAGTTCTTTGACCGATCCCTCAAAATTTTTCTTTACGATCTCATAAATCGCACCATCAAAAAAGGTCTCCATGATCCCGGTAAGCTGCCGTTCCTCTAATTGATGGATGGCTGACATTCCCTTGGCCAGGATCTCACCGTGTGAACGGTGGCTACCGAAAATAAAATCGTCCACTCCCAGCGTCCAGGCCATGCCCACTGCTGACGACTCCTGCCCGATGGACAAGTGCGCGGGACCGGGGTGG